>AZIJ01018192.1_pt1 | contig 54008 bp, 62 predicted proteins | sample 359151 | NCBI WGS metagenome assembly AZIJ01 (sample SAMN02429718, study PRJNA222666) | marine sediment metagenome | biome: Sediment sample; isolation source: enrichment culture of sample MGS-ElMAX(UA) from oil contaminated site at the... | place: Egypt: El Max | collected 2013-01-23 | depth 9.22 m m | reverse complement strand
GACAAATCCGTCGAAGCGTGCCGTCACCAGTGCTACGCGCGCTTCGTCTACGGTTACGGTACCGGCGCCGCGGATCGTGCGGACGAGGTCGCGGCGTTCGACCGCCACGGTTCGAACGCCGGCACGCTGCGTCTTTTCCGGGCCGATACGGACGGTTCCGGCGGGTGCCGCAACATCCTCTTCATAGACAGGGATGTAATCCATCCCCATCGAATCCTTCTTCGGCACCGGCGATATGTCTGGCAGGCCCATCGGGTTACGGTAATAACGTATCTCGCGCTCCCCTGCCGCTGGCGCGGCAGGGGTTGCATCGGCTTTTTTCTCGACGGCCGTGAAAATGACGACGCCCTTGACGGGTTCTGGAACGCCGTCGACTCTCACTTCGATCGCGAGCGCCCATCGGCCGGCCATCGCGATCTTTGTTTCGAAGGCCAGGACATCCGCGCTGCCGGCGGGGAGCGGTGTGAGCGGTGTATCCATCATCGCCATGCCTTCGGGACCCATATCGAGCCGCGTCGAGACAATGTCGACGTTCTCCGACGGTACCGGCTTTCCGTCGGGATCGAGCAACCGGACCTCGATCCGAACGCCCTCGCCGACAGATATTTCATCCGGTACGGCCTCGAATTTATAAGCTTGAGACTGCGCGCCGGCGACGCTCCATATGCCGACGGTCGCCACGACCGCCACAAGCACGGCAATCGTGGACGCTTTGAGTGAGCGAACCATAAGACTCTCCTGAAACTGCTGTGACAGTTGATGCGCAACCGAAGGGCCGCGCGCCGGTGTGTCACATCGCTTTGGGAGGCCGTCGCAACGGAGAGGGAGAAAGATCGGCCCGGCCGATGTCCGGCCCGTGAACCGCTTCGATGGCACGTTCGACCGGGACAAAACCGAGCGCAGCGGCGAGCTGAAGCGGCAGCTTGCCGCAGGCGGTCATGCAGAGGGCCGAGCTGTCGCAGGTTGTCGTGTCAGTCTCTTGGCAATCGTCGCAGCACGATTCCGCCATCTCGCCCGTGGCAAGTGCCCCATGCGGCGGGGCACCTTCATCGGCCATCGCGTGTGCCGACGCCATCATACCGAGATCGGTCACCGGTGCCGAAGCCGCCGTCATCAACAGCGCGACCGCCAGCACCGTCGCAAGCCAATGCCGGACCCGGGATACGCGTCGGCATCTGTCGATACGTCGCTTCATGGCTGAAGACTAGCACAAGCCTTTACTCCAGGCGAGTACACAAATTCGTCATGGGAGAGGCCTCGGGTCCAATATCAGGCGGAGATATCGGACATTGACTCCATCGACCGCTAGTCGCCAGGTTCCAGAATGTCGACATGAGAGCGGCCGGCGCAGTCCCAAGGCAATTGAAGCACCGCACCTAGTGTTGCGCCGTTCCTGTGCGCCGCGGCACCAACTTCTTTGAAGAGGAACATGGCACTGTCTTCGATTGTTCTTGCAAGAGCGGACAACATGTTCTGTTTGCGCGCTTCCGATGTCGTCACTGTGAGGACGAGTAAATTGGGAATGCCCAAATGCGACCTGTGGACCCCACGTGCCGCAACGCCATGATAGGCGGACATCTTCTCCAGATAGGACGTCTGTCCCCGCGCCGATCGCATGATAGGCATCGTGCCGCGATCGACCTCAAGCGCGAAAAAGCGGTAGCTTCTCCGTCCCTCTCCACCATATCCGAGACCAAACATGGCATCCGGGACGGTGTCGCCATTGCGGGCAAGCTCGGTTGCCGTTCCCAAGCTGCATGACGATCCGGGAAGCCTCAGCGGATTCGGAGACCGCCGGGCTCCCTCCGGTGCCTTTGCGAGGATTTCGGGCCAGGAGACAAAGCGCAGATCCGCCTTTGCTTTCACCGCGAGTTCGATCGACGCCAGAGTCTCGCAGATCATCAGCGAATGCGCGAATTGCCGTCCCGCGCCGCTCGTCCCGTATGGCATATGCGGACAGGGGTCGGCGAGCCTCCCCTGCGCGGCGAGCACGTCCCGGGCTCGATCACTGTTCTCATAGACGGCAGGCAGGTAGCGGGAACGCGCCGTCTCCCACTGCTGCTCGGGCCGGGTCAGATATCCGCCCTCGTGGTAGAGATCGCCGAGCCGCTCCTTGAAGCGCGTTTCCGACTGTCCACCTACAAAGTCGTGGATGAAAGTCGACCGCAGATAGCGGTAGCGCTCCAGCAGCTCGAAGATCGCGAGGTCGCGCGCTGTCAGCGCGAGGCTCTTCCCCGTCTTCTGGCGCTTCATGCGGGATCGGCGCTGCCGGTGTTCCATGCCTGAAGCGATAGCATCGGACCGGAGCGCAGAAAACGTGCGCCATGTTCATGAATGTTTGTCCCCGTGGAGCGCCGAACATCCATGCGCGCCGAGAAAAATTCTGTCCCTCTTTTATTTTCGGGCCTTCGCGTCGCCGACGTATCATTTCTCGAAGTGATACGTCTCATAGTCGCTCCCGGTCAAACAGTGTCTCCTTCGCAAGCAGATCAATCCGTTCGGCATGTGAAAGCGCCCAGCTCTTCCAATCGAAAAATAGTTCGGCATTATCTGCCGCCAGAGGCGAGCGCTCTACAGATGCAACAAGTTCCCTTATTTCCGCGGCGGTCCTCCGGTTGGCGCAATGAGCGACCAGCCGGCGGAATCTGATCGTCTCCTTCTTCGCCTCAAGCTCCGCCTCATATCTGAGGCGCTCTGCTTCCATACGTTTTGCCTGTTCTTCCGCCTGCCGCATCCGCTGGAGGCGTATCTCTTCAAATTTACCCGCAACCGTCGGCAGCACCTCGTCAAGGAGCGCTTCCAGTGGACTGCTTTCCGCTTCTTCCCATTCCTTCACGACATGCCGGTATTCCGGTTCAAGAAGGCGAAGCCGCAGTCTGCCGGTCGGGACCTTCTCCTGTGTCCATTTTTGCCCCTCCGCGTACCAGCGGGAACTTCGCCGGTCTTCGTCTGTGATGAGCCGGCGTACCTGCTTGATGCGCTCCTCGAGAATAAGCTCGATCGTCATAGTACCAGTCCGAATCTGCACGTCCCGGTAGCGTTCGCATTTGAGGGTGTAGCCAGACGCCTCGATCGCCTTGAGCAGTGCGCTTAAAATCCGGAGACGCCTCTTATCGAGCTCCGTCGCATCGCTCCGCTTCAATGGCAGAGCCCAGGGATCGCCGCGGCGAGCACGTTTCTCCCGCCTCTCGTCCTCAAGCCATGCCGCGACGATTCGGTGCGGATTTGAAAGAGTCGCCGGAACGGAAACGGGCTTTGCTGTCTGTTTGACCTGTTCAACTTTTGCCGCAACGCTATCCGGAACAGGCGGCGGAGGAGTCGAGTCCTCCCGCTTGCCCGGCGGGCTGATGATCACCGTTCTGGGTGTATCTCTTTTCACCGCCGGTAAGGCTTTTCGGACAACCTTTTTGCCCGCCTGCAGCTTTGCCCAATAGCCACGCTCAGGCACCGGGATCTCCGCTTTGCGGCACGCTTTTGCGAGGCCGTTTCCGGATATACCGTAGCGCTCCGCGAGCTTCGCCATCGGGATCGACCAGACAAGATCGTAAAGCTCCTGCCGCGTGAACTCGTGTGTCGCCATTGGCCTTTCCTCCCTTTCGCCCTCTGCATTCGGGGAAAGGTCATGATGGCCATTTTTCTCATGGACGAGAAGAAGGAGCGGATTGTCACCAGTCGCTTGAAGGCGCCGTGTCGATCTCCGCGGGGACAGGAGCGTGAGCCTTGTCACGCTCTAACATCTCGGCCCCTGCCCTCCCCTGCTCCACCTCTTGCCAGTGGACGGCGTAGCGCTCACGCATCTCCCCGCGCACAGCCTCCGCCTCCTCCGCGCTCATCCGCGGCAGGGCTTCCAGATGACCGAATGGAAAATCAAGCGAGACGGCGCCGTCGGTCACATTGCGGACCGAGACTGCGAACTCGCCCTTGCGCCGGCTCCCGATGAACTCAAGCGTCGTGTGGAGCATCGGGGCGAGCACCCGCGCATCCTTCTCCGAGACGCCGCCCGCGAACTTGATGCTCGTATTGGCCGCGAAGCTCTCCTGCAGCTTCGGCGACAGCTGGCCGATATATTGATGCGCCAGCACCATGCCGACATTGTATTTGCGCGCCTGCTCCAGGATCACCGAGACGTTCTGGTCGAGATAATCGGCGCATTCGTCGACATAGACGAAGGTGGGGAGCCTCTCCCCTCTTGCTAGTGTCGCCCGTTCCTGCGCGGCTTGCGCGATCAGCGCGATGAAAAAGCGCCCGAAGATCTCCGTGCCGTTCTGCTTCAGGAGGTCCTTTGCCGTGTTGATCAGGATGACCTTGCCCTCATTCATCTCGGCGAAGAGGTCGAGCTTGTTCCTCGGATGCGAGAACATACGCTCGAAGGTCCGATTCTCGAGAATACCCCAGAGACGGCGAACCACCTGCCGCTTCGTTTCCTCGAACTGCTTGCTGTTGAACTCCGTCTCGAAAAAGGCCCGGGCCGTGCCGTCGAGTTTCTCGATATGGGCTTTGTATGTCTCGTAGCCCTTCGGCTCCATGAGCTCCCGGAAGGTGTGGATGGTCGCATCCGGGATATGGAGCATCAGCCGTGTGATGTAGCGGAAGATCACGCTCTGTTTCTGCGTGAGTTCCGCCGAGAGGAGTGAGCCCAGTACGAAGTCGTAGAGTTCGAGGATGCCATTGACGAGGCGCTCACGCTCAAGCGGGGCATAGGCGCCGATCCGTTCCATGCCGGCATCGAAAAGATTGAGGGCAAGCGGATATTCAATATCGGAGGGATCGATCAGGCAGAGACGGCCATGCAGCGCCTCGCCCGATGCGAAACATTTGAGGCCGGCGATGTTACGGATGAGATCGCCCTGGGAGTCGATCACGATGACCGAGGCCTCGCCCTTGCCGACGCGCTCCAGGTCCTGCGCGATCATGTATTGCAGCGTCTGGCTCTTGCCATGGCCAGAGCCCGCCACGATCCAGTGATGCTCGAACCGGCTCCCGTCCGAAATGTCGAACGGAATATCGGCCGCGAACATCTCCTCGAGCGGCGTCTCGCGAAGAAAGGCCGGCACGAGCTCCCGGGGCGGCGCCTTGCTCTCATGCGGCAGAAGGAGCGGTTTCCGGTTCCCCGGCGGCTCGGGATGAAAAATGCCCGAGGCCTCATACTGGTTGCGCGACAAGCGGTGGCGAAGGCCCGAGAAAAGCCCGGCTTCCGACGCTTTCGCCGAGAAGTAGGGCAACAGCAGCCGCTCGACCGCTTCGCCCGGATGCGCCATCGCATCGATAAGCGGCATCCGGAACCCGGTCTTCAACCCGCCGGCATCGGCGGCCTCGACAAGAGCTTCCGCCTCCTGAAAGGCAGCAGGCGGGAGCCGGCGGCAAAAGCCAGAGAGCGACTGGAAGATCGCCTCTTCCATCCGTTCCACTATGTCCGCGCGTTCGAATTTCGCGATGAGCGCCTCGATCCGATCACGGTAGCGTGCGAGTTCGATCTCGCCGGCTTCCGGAGCGAGGGTGGGGATATCGCCCGCAAGACCCTCCGTCCGGTAGAGCTCTTCGGCGAGCTCGAAAATGCGAACTGAAACCTCGTAGGACGGGAGGCCCTCCTCCAGCGCATCGGCAAGGCGTTTCCAGACGGCGCCGCTGAAATCCTCGGGGTCGGGAAACACCTTCTCCGCCCTGAGACGGGAGGCCGTCTCGTAGAGCCTCAGCGCCTCGCGCCGCGCGCGCGCCGTCCGCGCGGCAGGTCCGGTATAGAGCGCGATGCCGATCCAGCAGCCGATCCCGATGAGAGCCAGAGGGATGAGGAAGGGCCCCAGGAAATAGACGCCGGAGATTAGCCCCACGAGCACGGCCGCGGCGGTCAGGAGGTCTTCGGGCTTCTCGAAATCGAGCCCGCCCATCTCCGTCAGATCTCGATACGCTGCGGCTCGGCAAGCTCCGCACAGCCCGTCAGGAAGGCCTTGAGGGTCTTCAGCCCCTCGACCACCTCGTCCTGATACAGCTTCGCATCGAGCGGCGTGTCGACCACATGACGGCTCGGGCCCCGCAAGAGGTCGGCGAGGCGCAGATGCGCGAGCTTCGCCTGGTACTCATACTGGTCGGCTTTCATCTTGCCGAGGCGATGCGCGTTGATGTCGCGCTCGACCACGATCCGCTCGCCGAGATTCCAGCGCTCCGCGATCGCCCGCTCCTCTTCCGAAAACTGCACCGCGACCGTGACCTCGACCTGCGGCACCTTCTTGATGACCCCGGCCGTGATCTCCTTGTGCTCGATAGACGCCTGCATGAACCCACCCTCTTTATTTGCTGTCCTGCCCCTCGATAGACCCTGACTTCACCTGTACTGGAGAAATCGAAGCGGACGCTGCGTCAGGGAGTCAAGCGGTTTCAAGTCTCATAAGGCATGAAAAGGCCTCGAAGAGGCCATAAGTCGGACTACGGAAGATTGCCGGCCCGGCGCCCAAACGCTTGATTCCGCTTGCCTATTGCTTGGGTCATCCGTGGACGGAAGGGCGATACGGTATCCCCCAGCCTATCCCCCTGCCCATCGCCCTCGATCGTGGGGAATTTGGGGTCAAAAAGATGGGGACCGGGAGCGACCCGGTCCCCAAGGACCCTTCAGAAGGAAGTGCCGGTGATGGTCTTACGCGTCTCGCAATGCGATCCGCGCGTCGAGCCATGCCTCGATTTCCGACAGCAACCACACAACACGATTCTGGCCGAGCTTTATCCGCTTCGGGAACTGCCCGGCCGCCTCGAGCCTTGCAATATGCTGGCCGGAATACGGGATGCCACAGACAGTCTTCAACTCCTTCTTGGATACGACCTGCTTTTCGTACCGAGCCATCGAACTCTCCCTTGATGAAAGGGAGCGTCGACGCCCCGGGTTGGGCTAAGCCGCACCAGTGGGCAGGAAAAGCTTAGGGAGGGAGAGGGCGGGAGTCGAGGGAGAGAGATGAAGATCATTCTGGGAGCGGAACATAGTACTCCGACTCCGGACTGATTCGTCTGAGCATGCTTTTAGAAGCTACAGAAAATACCTATCTCTTCCTGGATAGCTGAAAAGTAGTTTTCAGAGCTAGAATTATTAGGTCGCCGTTCCCCGAGGGAAGTTGCCCCATGTCCGAGCTTCCATCATGGCTGCACATAGCAGTTCGTAACATTTCCGCGGTTCAGGGGACACTGATGACAGAAGAGCTTCCTCTGCTGGAGGGAGTGAACCCAACACGACGTCAGGAAATTATCTCTGGACGCACGTTAGCTCGTGAACTCATGGCGGAGATGGGCTTTTCGCCTCTCCCTATTGCTCGACATGCGGTCGGCTCCCCGGTTTGGCCAACAGGGCTCTGCGGAAGCATCGCGCACAGCAATCGCCATGTGGCCGTGGTGTTAGCACCGTCCAGCAAGGCCCTTTCGGTCGGCGTAGACATTGAAGATGGGCGGGGCCTGGGAACAGCGTGGACAGAGGTCGCTTCTGAGGACGAAGTTGCGTCGTTTGGCAGTCAGAGGGCCTCTGCAGACAGCGCGACTATTGTACGAGAAATATTCTCTGCCAAGGAGGCCCTATACAAGTGCCAGTCCCCCATAACCGGCAATGAGGATTTGGGCCACTTAGATATAGCAGTGATGCCCACTTCAAACGGCTCAATCAAAGCTGTGAATGTTAGAACCTTGGATCAACAAACTGCCGAGGCTGTCACCGCAACAGTCATTAAGATCAGGGAATTCTGTGGAGTTACCCTAGCTCTAGCATGGCTACCTGCGGCATAAGAATGTGTTTGATTTTCGAACATTTTTTTGCTATATAGTTCGATGTTCGAACTAGGAGGTGGCGACATGGCCAAACCCAAGCTTCTCAGCCCAAAGGAATTTTCGCCCATTCAGGGTGACCTTGAAAAGGCGCTCACAGAAGGACTTAACGCTGAGCTGAAAGATGGGGCATGGCAGGCGGATCCTGATTCAGACCTATGGGACTTGCCGACGGTAGACTCCAAAACCGTCTGCAAGCTTTCTCCCATCGTCGAGAAGATCACGGGCCATAAGCTGAAGCCAAAATGGGTCCGCAAAGGCGGATATCCCAGTATTGATGAAGCTGTCTCCGACCTTGTTAGTCACATCGCTCAGGACTGCGTGGCGACTGGCGCTGCGTCGGTCGCCGCCGAATAGGACTGAGTGATCGAGGGAGTTGCCAAATGTCATCGGATCGCGAATCTATCGCTGCCAAATTGAGAGAGGCCAGAGAGTATCTCGGTCTTTCACAGCAGGAGGTAGCGGACGCTCTCAAGCTGTCCCGTTCGGCCGTTTCTCTTATTGAAACGGCACAACGTGGTGTGGACTCGACCGAGCTGAAAGCAATGGCGCGTTTGTATCAGCGTCCAATTGGATACTTCACCGGCGAAGAACCTCAGCCGTTGGGTGGAGACGTTGCACTTCTCGCTAAACAGGTTTCAAAATTATCCGAGCAAGATCGCAGTGAACTGCTTCGGTTCAGTGAGTATCTAGTCCAACGCTCGAAGGCCGAGACCGAGAGATGACATCCAAACGCGACGCAATCCTGAACGGAGTTGCGCGAGCCAGCGAGTTGCACACTCAGCTCGGCGTTCGCGAAGCTTTGGCAAGCGGCACGGACTCAGTAGATGTTTTTGGAGCCGCACAAAGGCTTGGATTATTCATCATGTTTCGACCGTTGGATGGATTGCTCGGAGCCTATGTTCCTACGAGAGCACTATGTGGAATGCTGGTTACCACGCAGCGTGACCTCCACGTACAGCGCTTCACGGCCGCCCATGAGTTGGGGCACCATATGTTGGAACACCGAACGCTCAGCCTCGACAACGACGTAGGCTTCGTCGGACGAGGTGAAGAGGCGAAACATGATCTGCAAGAGGTGGAAGCAGATGCCTTCGCAGCGGAATTCCTTCTGCCTCGATGGCTCATAGTTGCCCATCTAAATCGGCAGAGATGGGGCCGCGAGCACGTTAGGAAGCCCGACATCGTATATCAATTGTCTCTTAGGTTGGGCGCTAGCTATGCCGCAACGTGCTGGGCCTTGTTTTCACAGAAGCTCATTGACCGCGGAACAGTCGAGCACCTCAGAAGCGTCGAGCCGAAGGAAGCCAAACAAAGAGCCGTTCCTGATGTTCATCCGGAAAATTGGCACAGGGACGTCTGGGTAATTTCAGACAAGGATCGCGGCACCCGCGTGCTGGGTGCCCCTAACGATCTAATAGTTCTGGCTTTAGACGAACATACCGCGGCCGGATACTCATGGGACGCCGACGGCTTAACGCAGGCGGGTATGACTATCGAAAGAGATGACAGAGTCGCCGTCGACGACAAACGCATTGGTGGAAGAGTGCAACGCCGTTTGGTCGTTCGAGGCAGTGGCGAGACGCACTTACATCTCGAAGAACGTAGGCTTTGGGAGAAGAACGAAACCGGTCGGAGCAGTTTTGATATCGATCTTACGCTTGTTGGGCGTGAGCCTGCCGGGATACCGCGAGCCGGTAGAGTCCTCGCCGCATGATCGATATAAAATGCGCAATTCGGGTAGAGGTTGACCTTCGCCACAGTCTTCCGCCGGTCCGCGACCAAGGAGATCGACCAACCTGTTTGGCTTGCGCCACGAGTGATGCTCATAGCATCGCACATGGTTGTCCGCCTTTGTCCGCTGAATTTCTCTTCTACCAGGCTATCCAGCTCGCCAAGACCGGAAATCTGGTAGACGGCATTCTTTTTGAAGAAGCAGCGGAAGCGCTGGCACAAAAAGGGCAACCTGCCGAAACAGAGTGGCCTTATCCTCTTGTCCAGCCCGACCCTTGGGTTGTTCCGACGATTACAAAAGTGTGGAAAGGCGAGCTTGAACACAGCGGCGATAGCGCGGTTAGTTCGATTGCCCGGCTTCTGAAAGCAGACACGCCAGTCGTTCTCGGCCTCAAGCTGTCAGCGGCGTTTCTCTCCCCCCTTTCACCTCCCTACATCATTTCTCCCCATGGTGCGGGCTTCGGAGGGCATGCTGTTTTGGCGATTGGGCTGGGGTCCGGCAGTGCTGCCACTCAGTACTTCCTTATTCGCAACAGCTGGGGCGACGAATGGGGAGATGCGGGCCATGCCTGGCTTGCTGCAGAATACCTAGCCGACAAGCACATCGGCTACGCGCCCGTAGTAGCTAGATAGCGAGGAGAAGACATGTTCGCTCGAACCGCAACCACACGCGCAGAAGCATGGCTTATGGCTGCAGAGCATATGCAGATGACCCACGAGCGGGAATACAATGTTGTGCTCGAAATCCTACGCCCAGGGCTTGCTACGCCGGTGTCGCGGAAGATTGAAGATAAAGTTGATGCGTTCTTGAGGAATTTCAAAGCACAACCAGTACACACTGTCGCGGAAACTATCTTTCCCGCAGCTGAGTATCTTCATGGTGGATTTGACGCGGTCTACGCGTACCCTGAGAGTATCTTTCCATTCATCAAGTCAGAGAATAAATGGGGCACGTATGCACTGCGTCTAACCGAGCGCAAGTGTACCAACGGCAAGAAAATCATTCCCCTCGAGCTCGCGATAGAAAAGTTGAAGAAGCGTCTAAAGGACAAGTCCACGATGCGAGCCATATACGAATTGGACTTGGGTATGGAGGCGCTTGAGTTGAAGCTTTACGAGACCGAGGAAGACCACAACAACTACCGAGGTGGCCAATGCCTCAGCCATATCAGCTTGAAGCTTGGACCCAACCGGGAACTCTATATGACGGCGGTATACCGCTATCAGTACTACATTCAAAAGGCCCTTGGGAATTTTCTCGGCTTGGCTCGGCTTCAAGCGGCAATCGCTCACGAGGTCGGGATCGATGTAGGCCCGCTTGTTTGTCATGCCACGCTCGCCGTACTTGAAGACAAGCAGTTTGAGCAAGGAGTTGGTTGGAGCCGCGCGCAAGTTTCAGATCTCGTGGAATCCTGTAAAGGCATCCGCGACAATGAGATTGTAGAGGCAGCATGAACCTTCGCGATTACCAAGTCGAAGCGGTAAAGACCGCTCAGATCAACTGGGACAGCTCGTCCCAGAGAAACATCCCCGTGTTCGGCGTTCTTGGCGAACTCGGCTCTCTGGTATCGGAGATCAAGAAGTCTCTGCGCGACGGAGATGCGTACACTGAAGGGAAGGAGAATTTATCTGAAGAATTTGGCGACGTTCTCTGGTACCTCTCCGCGCTTGCTTCGCACTATGATCTCCAACTGAGTAAGTTGGTGGCGACAGCGGGACAACCCAAGCCAGGGAAAGGACCATTTGGACACGTCTATGTGATGGTGAGAGCGATCACTGCTGTCACAGAGGAACTTGAAAATCTTCCTGCTCGAGCATCGATAGGTAGGCGGGATCACCTGGGTAGTTTGATTGGAATTGCCGGCAAGGCTACCTTGCAAGCGCTCAAAGTCCATGATCTGAAACTGTCACAAGTCCTTTCCGGAAATCTAAAGAAAGTTCGGGGTATGTTCGGCCCTGAAGTGCTAGGGCCTGCAAGATGTTTTGATGCTCCCCGAGCTCCGCGATATGAGCGTCTTCCCCGGAATCTCGACGTTCAGTTTCTGGAGCGCCAACGCGGAAACGGACGTGTTGAAGTGATCATGAGGGTCAACAACCTCAACATGGGCGATCGGTTAACAGATAACGCCGCGGTAGATGACGGCTACCGCTACCACGATGCATTTCACCTCGCTTACGCGGCAGTACTCGGTTGGTCGCCGGTAACGCGCGCGATCTTTCGATGCAAAAGAAAAAGCGATCCGGAAAAAGACGAGGTGGAGGACGGAGCACGCGCAATCATCATTGAGGAAGCCATCTCACATACGATTTTCAACTATGCTCTCGGGCACTCGATGCTTCGCGGTCTAGACAGGGTGGACCACAACATTCTCAAATTAGTTGGTAGAATGGTCCGCAATCTGGAGGTCAAAGAATGTGAGATGTATGAGTGGAAACGAGCAATCCTAATGGGCTTCGATGCATTCCGAAATCTCACTAGGCACAAGGGCGGTTGGCTGTTGCTCAATGCGGAGACTCAAAGCCTTACCTACTCACGAGAAGGTCCCGGCGCCGCCTGACATTGGCGAATTTTCTCATTAATACCCCATTTAGGCGGATACCATGGGGTGAGTTGCTCTGCATGCGCTCGAAATCGCTGCTTAATCCGAGTTCGGCCGGTACGCCCTTCCACTTCGGGATGAGCCACTCGCGCATACTTATCGACTTCGCAGAATAAATTCTGACAATCAATTAGCTGAAGAGGCCTTCCCCAAAGCGTTTTGAACTCAAGACCACGAGTGGAGAGCTCCAACTCCTGACGTTCTGCCACCCAACGGATTACATCTGTCTCATCGTAGTCGCCGAGCGACTGGAAACACTTCCTGATACCGTCTCGTGCTCCTGGTCCCGGCACAACGAAATCCATTTCAGAGAAATTGAGAAACTGGGTGTAGTTGAGATCAACAAGAAATTGCATGGCAAGAAAGGGACCGAAACTCGGAACAGAGCGAATAATATTGTAGGCCTGCTCCATCGAGTTCGCTTTCTGAATGTCCGCGCTCACTGATCCCCGAACAATGTCGGAGAGCAGAGCTATATGCATTCTGTGCTTTCGCGCTTGGCGCATCGACGCCGCGCCGCTTGGCATGATGTAAGCGTTTGAGTATATGGCCGTGCCGCTAGCTATTGCGTCGTCTAGGACAGCATTTATCCGTTCGCTTGAAAAATTATTCAAAGACATTGGCCCCAAACTGGCCTCTAGAAGATTCCAAGTCGCGGTTTTGTTGAAGACCTTGAATAAAAGCACGCGGAGTAGCGTGGAAGGCCAGTCATGATCCTCATTGTAGATCACCCTCTTTATTAGAAACTGGCTCGTACGATCAGACGCTCTATACGCGTTAGTAAATTTGTACGCACCGAGCACTGGGTCGTCCGTCCACGGAGCCTCTGCACCGCCGGCCCTTGCGTGAAAGATAGATTGCCGCTCCGAAGCAAAATACCAATAGGTATCGAAAACGAGAGAGGGAACGGGAGGATGCCGTCGGATAAAAACTTCTGGCGCAGAGACAGCGTGACGTCGTGTGCCGATTCGTCGGTCGCCAGCACGTCCATTCATTCGGCCACACCTTGAGCTAACATTGCAGACTCCCGAGCGGACGCGTCGAATCGCCCTTCAAGGACTAATGATAGCTGCCTTCGCCCCATCGAGACACGGTTCGCTGCCATTCTTGGCGCTTGTGGTTGTCGCTTTGATCTCGCGATGTAGCTGAACCAGAAGAGCCTCCACGCGCGCCCATACGACTATTGAGTAATTGATGTAATATACATTGAACAGAATGAGCAATTCTGTTCACTTAATAGTAATCAGGTCAACCTCTTTCTTGCACTTTGTTGCGTATGGAAGATGACCCACAAATTATGATCTACGACAATACGGGGCGAAGGAAGTATCTAACAATTAGCGAACGAGAAGCCTTTATCGGCGCCACGCACCGATTGCGGCCAGAAGCAGAGACCTTTTGTTTAGCGCTCGCCTACACTGGCGCGCGCATATCAGAAATTCTAGCGGTGACGCCAGAGCGTATCGATATCGAGGCCGGAATTGTCATTATTGAGAGCCTCAAAAAGCGTCGGCGGGGCGTCTTCCGAGCAGTACCGCTGCCGGCACATTTCCTAGCGCGACTTGAGGCAATCCACGGTCTTCGCGAAGCTCAATCAGACCCAGGGCGTCGGACCGCCCGCATATGGCCATGGGGTCGGACAACCGCGTGGACGTACGTTAAGCAGACTATGCAAATCATCAAGGTTGGCTCGGGCCAATCGATGCCCAAGGCGCTTCGACACGCGTTCGGAGTCGGCGCCACCCAAAGGAATGTACCACTCAATATCGTGCAGAAATGGATGGGGCACTCAAGGATAACAACGACGGCCATATATGCGGACGCCGTCGGTGACGAGGAGCGATCACTAGCCGCACGACTATGGTAGTGCATCTACACACAGCGCGTAGTGCGAGAGGTGGGGCTACCTTATGTGAACCGTCCGCTGCACGAAGTATGGCCTCCGCATCCACGGTGCCTGCTCATCGGTCCAAACTTCTTTGTCTAAGGCGCCCAGGTGGCTCTCAGCGACGTTCAGCGTCAAACCGATTCCGTTGTCACTACTGGAATCAGCCGAGGCTCGCCATTCTGTGGGTGGGGTGTGATGAAGAAATCGGCCGAACATTCGGTTACACAAATCGGCGTATCGATGAGTATCGATGAGTGCCTCGTGCCACGCAATATCGATCGGATAAGGGGGATGAAGAACACCCTCGTATCCCGACAGAATTACAAGGTATTCAGCGAGCCCTTTCACCATCTTCTGAGCAACCGACGGCTCCACGTTGTGTCGAGTCGTGAGGCGAAATATCACGCCGGCGCAAAGCTCTTCTCGTTGAATGGCCGCGACTTTTGACTTGAGTTGTTTGTGGTCATCTTCGCAGAGAGTCATGTCTTGGTCGGTTGAGGGGGCTGGATTCGACACTCGGCGAGCCAGATCCCCTATGAACTCCACTACATTGTGCGTCGACGTAGCGGCATAGCTGGGTTCAACATGCTCTATCCCTAGATGCATCTCCCAGAAAAGCGGAGGCGATACTATTTGATTGGAGACCAAGACACTGTGCATGCCAATCTGACTGGCAGTTTGTATATTTCTCACGGAATCGTCGAAATAGATCATCTCGCGGTACGAAACCCCAACTCGCTCGCGCAATATCATATAGGCTTGCTTACTAGGCTTGAGCGCAAAGCCGGTATCCTCGAAAGCAACAACGCCCTCAAAGAGATCGGAAATACCAAGACATTCAAGAACTACACGACCGTGATATCGACCCGAGTTGGTTATAACAAACAGACGCAATTTGTCGGCCAGGCAACTTAGCGCGTCTCGCAATCCTTCATAGGGAACAACATCCGAGGTATCCAGGGATCTGTAAACGCTCTCGGTAAACGCATATGGGTCAATGTTGTGATGCTCTCTTAGCCCCACTACCGCATGGCCATACTTCTCTTTGTACAGAGATAAAAGTGATATTGTTTCAGACACTGGCAAGCTAAGCATCTCGCTCGCTAAAGATTGAATCGCAGGAATTATCTGCCGCTCCATTCCCGCCACGGAAGAGTAAAGAGTTCCATCCAAATCAAATACCGCGACACGGATGTCTCCAGCAGCAATCTGGCTTGCGAGCTGCCCAATCCTCTCATCCCTCATTGAGAATCTCCGCTGCACGTTTCGCTGAAGATGGTCGGACAGTCGGATCATTGTCCAGACACGCCTTCATCAGACGAAATGCCCCAAATGATACATGATTCCGTGCTTCCTCCAGATCGTTGAACCTTTGATCGGCAATTGTCTGCACCAATACATTCCACGGCAATTTCTTGGGGTCGTCGGCATAGGCGGGATACACATGCTCAGTAGCAGCCAAGAAAATTACGCCGCCTAGTGAATAGAGGTCAGTCAATATTGTGGGATAAGCGTTCTGCCCCGATATAAGTGACCGGCAAATCTCTGGGGCGTTGAAATGGACAAGCCCTCCTTTGTAGGTAATTTCGGTGGGGGTCCTTTTTCCATGAGCTAACGCGTAGTCGAGCAGGAATGCTCCTCGATGGTCCGCCGCACTAATTATGTGATCGGGCTGTATATCTCCGTGGCACCAGCCAGCACGGTGTAGTTGTTCGAGGGCGGCTAGCAAGTCGCGGATTCCCTCGTCCAACAAATGCTTCGCATCCCCGCCTGCTTTCTTGCACTGACGGAAATTTCGCAAAAGTGGTACGCCATCAGTCCATTTCGTGATTAGAAACGAGATACTCAACCGATCAATCACACCTGATGCAACCAAGTATGTCGTCTTCAAATGGTTGATGAGCCTGAGCACTTCCGACTCTCGCTTAACCAACAAAAATGCGTCAGGAGTAGATGGGTGGCTGTTTGCATCCGGGGGGATGCCAATCTTAATCGCCAGGTCGCCAGCTGAACTTTTGCTCCGCACCACCAAGCTTCCCCTTCTGTCTGCAATGGTGATCGGGTCGACAATTTCTATATCGGCCGACTCGGAAATCGCATCTAGGAAACTTCGTATGTTTTCAGTCATGGTAAATTTCACAGTGAATAAGTTCTTTTTCAGTTCAATCTATAGTCAGCTCAACCTATAGCGCGATCCTTCGGGCAGAAATTTGTGCGACCAAATTTTTGCTGAAGAATAAAAGTTTGCGGACGCCAGTTCCGCAATGTCTCCGTCCCAGCGGATGAGCTTTGGTTCGATAAGAGATAATAGGTTTTCCTGCCGATCCTCCGCTGCAGCAACGAGCGCAGATATTTCGGGAGTGTTTGAGAGGAACTGCGTATCAGGGGCTCTGAACGCTGAACGAATCGACAAGAAGGTGAGCGGGGGGCGGGGGATTTTAAAGCCGCTCTTGCTAACCGTTTCTTCGCCCCGCCAAAATTTTCCAATCATAACGCTCGCCGGAGCATAAATACATTTTAGCATCCAATGCGGCCAAAGCAGAAGAGTTTGAAGATCATCAGTAGACAGATGAAAATCGTCGTCGATGACTATGTTGTCGCACAATAAGCTCTTCTGGGGCACGGCCAAAAGATCTCTCGTTTTTCTAAACCACTCAATATGAGCGATGCCTAAATAAAATACTGCCTGCTCGAGGTTCTGGGAGCTCCCGAACCGACTCAATTCGCTGATGGTGTATGTTGACGAAAAGAATACATCGGCCTCATCACTTGGCCGCAAATATCGACAGAACCTCTCAGATACTTCGCTGAAGTAGCCATTCAATTTCACGTCGGACAAAGGATGACTTGGCCGGCGGGTCGACAGCGAGCTGCTTATTCTGACCATGTGAAGCACCATGCAATTAGCGGAGGGGTGCGGCGCCGACGGTGTCGGCGCCGCATGCCATTGATGCTGTTAGTGATCGCGCCGCGTGGCGGCAGGGCAGCTCTTTTCAATGTTGGAAATGCCGGACGAGGGAGTACATGACCATGCAGCCCGGATTTCGCCGGTGCTTACGAAGTGCTCGTGCGCTTCGTGATCAATTCGCCCCGTTTTGTCGGCAAACCATATGCTCGGAAGCGGTCCGTAGCGCTCTTGATAGGATGAGGTCCAACCAAAGTATGGCTCGCCGCCTATCACCTCTGGAGCCGTCCCTGCAATGTGGCCAATAACCGAACCACATGCTGCGTTGGAAAACTCCGCATACGCTTCCGGATCGCTCAGCAGATCATGCCATGCTTCATCAATGAATGCAGAGAACATGGTCATGGGTTTTCTGATCTCACCCGCGAGAACCAGAAATTTGCTAAGCTCTTCAATGGCTTCAGCCTTACTCACACTCGACGCAACACCTATATTCCTTTCCTTGCTCATATCGGCGTCCTTTCTCGAGAGGGGGAGGGAACTTATACGACTTCGATAGTGAGTCAAATAAAAAATTAATAGTTTATTAACTTTTACCGCTACGCCCCCCTGATCCCTCAATCGATCTCAGTGATGGCCGTCTTGTTTTAAGGCTGAACAGAATTGCTCATTCTGTTCAATCGGGGGGATTTCGGCATGGCTGTGCGCTTTTTTGGCAACGTTCTGACGTTCGCCGTTCTCTACGTCCTCTTTCTGATCCCGACATATGTCCTGCCCTGGGCAGGCTCCAACTCGCTGATGTTCGCCGCCGCCACTAGCGAGTTCGAAGGGCAGATTCCGCCGGCTTTCTGGGGACATTTGGGCGCACTCGGTGTGCTTGTGCTGCTCGCCTTCTCTCGTGGGCGCCTGATCGGCAAGTCCTGGCTTGCGGTCCTCCCCGTCATTGCGGGGCTCTTCGACCTGATGCCCGGTCTCTCGATGGTTCCCTTCGTCCCGACTGCATTCCACGTCGTGACGCTCATCCTGGGCGTGATGGGCGGCGCGAACGCGCTTGCCTCCTCCCCCGAAACCCAACCCTGAAAGATCGTCTCCCGTTCGGTGCCGGCAGTTTGTGCACAAGCGGAAGCCCGCACGTCAGGGGACGGACTTTCCAACACTGGAGCATGGCTATGCGCAATATCAAGCGAACCGGATGTCTCCTCGTCCTGGGCATCCTCCTCACCGGTTGCGAGACGACTGGCATGGGAGGGTCTCTCGGCAGCGGGATCGGTCAGGGGCTGATTGAGGGGATCCTGATGGGGCCGAGCGGGACGTATGGCACCGGCTCGAGCGCACCGGCCCCTGCGAGGCAGACGAGCGTCAGTTCGGGGGGGTCGGGCGGGAGCTATCTCGACCGGATGGCCGCGCAGTCTCAGCAACGCCTGCTGAGTACCGCGCCCTGCGATCCAGTGGCGCGCGCGCATTGGCGCGAACGCATACGCGCGAACTCTCAAGGGATCGATGTCGGGGATCTCTACAAGACCCCGCCTCACTGCAGAAACTGATCCAGAACGGCCCTGCCGGCAGTGCTTCACATGCCGGTGTGAGGCCCAAAGCCAAGGAGCGAACGCATGCGTTACCTCAAGCTGATTGGCAGCCTGTTTCTCGTGAGCCTCCTCACCGGTTGCGAAACGGCCCAGATGGACCGGTATCTCACCCCAGAACTCGGCGATGCACTCGGCACGGCCATTGGCGGCGTGATCGGCGCGAAGATTGGAGGGACCACCTATAACGGCCCGATAGCCATACCGCTTCCCAGCCACGGCGGTTCCAGCTCTCCCTCATCGGCAGGGTATGGCGGTGTGGGAACGGGCTCTGTGCCGGGCGGCGTCCCCAACACACCCGAGTGCCGGCAGTTCTGGGACATGGTCTATGGTTCCTGCTCATCATCAAGGGCGATGTACGGAACCTGCAACGTTCCCCTTTTGCAGCAAAAAGCGGCCGCCTGTAATGCATCCGGCAGCAGGCAAATGGCCGGCTGTCCGGCCGGTTACTTCCACAACGGACGGACATGCGCACCGCTCCCGGCGGGCGCCACGCAATGCACCGTGGGTGGTTACTGTCCGCAGGGAACGCAGTGCCGTCCCAATGGCGGCTGCGAGGCGACCCGGAGCGCGATGGAAGACATCGAGGATTTCCGGAAGAAGCTCGAAAAGGACAACGCGGACAGCGCGAAGAAACAGGAAGTACTGCAGCGCGTGGACAAGGAACTCGAAGCCCACCGCGCCTCGAACGGGACCGCGTCTACGGGACCGCAAACGAGCATCGCGGCGAGCGACAGCGCAGCCAGCTCCCGCAGTGCTCCGTCTGCCGCGGGCGCATCCGGGACAGTCGCTTCCAACGCGCCGGATGCCACTCCCGAGGCCCAACACGAGCCCTTTACGGGTGAGATGACCCATCCCGTGTACAAGAAAGCCCCGTCCATCAACAATGGGCAGGGCACGCCATCGCCCTCCAGCGGCAACGCCGCTGCCTCGAGCGGGAAGACAACCTCCTTCGTGCAGGACTGGCTCGACGGCAAGCCGGTTGATCCGGTGAAGCTCTCACCGGAGCAGCGCCGCAAATATTATGAGCAGAAGGCGAAGGACGAAGCGGCCGCCAGGGCGCAGGCTTCGCGCAAGACACAGGCCGCCGATCGCGCATACCGAGAGACCTTCGGAGGAGCAGGCCCGAACGGCACGGCAGGCACGGAGCCTGACGCATCCGGCACATCCTCTGGACCATCGGCCGGGAAGCCGGCGGAGGACTCAGAGGACTCCCCCAGCCTTCTCGAGAAGACCTCCAATACCTGGCTTCGGCCGGATGAGGATTTTACCCCGCCGATCGAGGCCCAAGGCTCCGAGCCCAAGACCTACAAATAGGCGCCATCGCCCTGACATAGAAAAGCACCCCGCCAAGGCGGGGTGCTTCGCAGAGTCCGGTGCTCATCTCAATACTCATCAGCCAGCATGATCGTCAGCACCCTTGTGGTGACCTCCGGATCGGCTGGATCGGGCGAGCCCGCCTCCATGGAACGGTCGTAATAGTCGATCTTCCAGAAGATCGCGTTCTCGCCGATCCTCACCGACCCGAAATCATGCTCGCCATGCGGGTCATTGTCGGGGGTGAAATCGTCGAACGCCTTCACCGCGTCAATCACCTTCTGAATGACCTCTTGCGGCAGGGCCTGGATGCCCTGGGTCATCAAAACCCTTCCGTCCTGCCCTTTTTGCCGGAGATCGTCATTCAGGCGGCGAATGACCAGCACATCTTCTCTCATGCCCATGATGAGGCTCCTTCTCTGTCGGCCGGGCCCCAGGATTGGGGCGCAGCCGTCAAAGACAGGCGTCAGCAAGGTGGCTGTGGGTCTCCGTCTGGTGAGAAGTAAGTGAGCGCGAGGGCTGCCGCCTGGAAGAGACCGAGGCGCCTATGCTCGGAGCTCCAGAGCTTCCGTCGCGGCGGCACGATATGGCGGAGCGGCGCCACCTGGAGCGCGACTGCTTCCGCGACCTCCTGCCTTGTCCGGGCTCTCGCAGGCCCGAAACAGGCCCCGACCGCCGAGCGTGGGTAGATCCTCACCGCGACCTCATGCTCTTCCGCCACGCGGATCATCGAGCGGTAGAGGATTCTCACACGTTCGCTGCGGCGCGACCGGCCGCAATGAACATCCTCCAGAACGAGGACCGCAGGAGAGTGCCGGCGGAGGAGGACCTCCATGCGAAGAAGACAGCCTGCATTCTTGTCCCCATTCACATCGACCATGCCCCAACTCGCGAGGTGGCCCGGGCGGTCGAAGAGCACCCAGCAGAAACCGCGCGACGTCGGATGGATGGCGAAGACAAGCTCGAACCGCCGGTGGGACCTCCCGCTCATAAGCCTCGGGCGCTAACTGCGCCGGATGATATAGGCCAGTAATGCGAGAGCCTCTTGCGACTTCGGGTCCGTCCGTCCCTCAAGCTCCCGGTAGAGCACCTTTGCGCGGTCAGCCACTTCGATTTCCGCACGCCGGTAGAGACCGGGAAAGATGTCGCCGGAGCCGCTCTCGAAAAGCGCCTCGATCTTGAGCGCCGTCATGAGATTGGGAAGCCGCCCCATGGACTCGAAGCGCGAAACGGAGCTCGCCGAATCCCATCCCAGGAGATAGGCGAGCTGGCGCTGCGAAAGCCCCCATCTCTTGCGGTAGGTTGCGAGGTAGTTGTGCGAAAAGAACGACATACTCATAGCTGCATCTCAGCGGCCGTGACTGTCGCTCTGCATTTTCTCGTACCGGCGAAAACGCGGTAGGCCCAAAAATTTGCCGGATGGGCACAAAATGCAGTCTTGATGAAGTCGCATTGTAACATCTATCTGCCGTCCAGGCGTGGCGCCGCATTCCCTTCCGGAAGGGCAACGCCCAACCGCTTCACAAGGAGATCTACCTTCGGCCGCTCCGAGACGGGAACGACATAGATGCCATTGCTCTTCTGCGTCTTCAGCCGAAGATGCTTTCTGAGCACGGTGCCGATCGTCTTATTCGAGAGCGTGCGGTCATAATCCTCACCGAACCGCGCGTTGAACCCATCGGCGATCTCGCGGACGGAAATGCTCGGCCGGTCGCTTGCCGTGAAAGCTTCCGCCACGATCTGCAGGACTTGCGCCGGGAGCGTTTGCCCCCTTTCGTTGACGAGATCCTCCTGCAGTTGGAGAAGCGTCTTCCCTATCGATTTCCTCGTTTCGGCATCATCGATGAGACTCAGAAGCGACAAGGCGGTCTGGTTGAGCCGCGGTTCGATCTCCGCAATCACGACGCCTGGATCGACCTTGACGGCATTTCTGTAAGTCAGTCGGAAATGGAGAAGCCGGTTGCGCAACACGGCTGCTTCTTCCTTGAGGCTGTTCGGGAGATGGACCGGAATGTCGCCACGCAAGCCTCTCTGCCCCGTCTCCTCGGTGAGAAAGCGGCTCTCCAGTGCCCGATCGTCGAAAGAATGCCGCATGCCGACGATCTTGGGGCCGAAGACATGAAAGGCCTGCGGGTTGAACTCCTTCGCACGGGTGACGATCGTCCGGAGAACCGGTAGGCCTTTGACGTTCCCATTGTTCAATATCTTGACGATATCCGCCTTGGCGTCCGAGAAGCGCAGATCCGCTTCGTCGAGAATGAGCGTGCCGCCGAAACTGTCAAGCGTGTGGAAGATGGGCGAGACCGTCGACGCCCCGCTTGCAAAGAAGGACTTGTAGCAGAGCGAGCCGATCGTCATCAGCCCGCGCGTCTTGCCGGTCCCGTAGTCGCCGCGGAATCTCAGATAAGGCACTTCGTTGAAGGCGTCGTAGACCCAGGTGAGAAGGACGTAATAAGACGCGATCGTCTCGAACTCAGGCGAGAGATCGGTGTAGCGATGCAGAAAGGCCCGAACGTCCTCGCGGAGCCGGTCCTTCCCGCCGTGATCCGTCACGTCGGAGGGAAGCAGGACACATTCATTGGCAATGAGGTTGTTGTGCGCCGAATACGGCACCAGCCTCTCCCCTGCCCGCGTCAGGAATTCGTCCTCGTATCGCCAATCCCCGTTCGCTTCGGCAATGACGAGCGAAGTGCGCTTCTCCCCGGCACGGTAGACAAGCTCGACAATCGTGCCGTCCTCCAGCACACGCGACACGGTAGGCGTCGGCTCCGGCTTTTCCTTTCTGGATTGCTTCTTCATCCCGACATCGTACCCGGCGCGCCGGAACGCAATAGGTGCCGGGATTTGCCGGTCAGGCATATGAGATACACACAGTCACGATTCGCGCGGGCGCCCACCGCACGGTAGAGTCTGACTCGCAGCTCAGGATTCCAGGCGCGATTGCGGGCACCCCGCCCGATCGAAGAACCGCGGACGGGGAGTTTGGGGACATCGGGGACGTTCCCATACGGAGCGCGGCAGCCATCGAATATGCCGGACTGACAAATCGCGGTGCCTAGGGCGGTGCGGTGCGGCGGCTATCATGAGATGGCGGAGGGTTGAAACGGGGACGTTCCCTGTCTGCCCATCCGCCCCCTCATCATGACGCAAAACCGGAACAATCAGCCACGCCGCTCCTTCATCGCCGACCTCTGTGTGCATATGTCCGAGGAAGAGATCGCGGCGGCCGAGGATCGCTTCCGCCGCTATGTCGAGATCGTCCGGCGGATTCACGAGTATGTCGAAGAGCAATCGGCGGATGCAGAGCATCCCGCCGGCAACGCTGCCGACAGCCCTTGAGGATCAATCCTATGTCTTATGAAAAAGTACGTTGCCTACATACGAGTCTCGACACAGAAGCAAGGACAGACAGGTGTCTCCCTGCAGGAGCAGCGTGCGGCTATCGAACGCTATGCTGAGATCAACCGGCTCCAGATCGAAACCTGGTATGAGGAGCGCGAGACGGCTGCAAAGCGCGGCCGCCCGATCTTCACCCAGATGCTCGAGCAGGTGGAACGCAGCTCGATATCGGGGATCATCCTCCACAAGATCGACCGCGGCGCCCGTAACCTCCGGGATTGGGCGGACCTTGGAGGTCTGGTCGACAAAGGCATCGAGGTTCATTCGGCAAATGAAAGCCTCGACCTACACTCGCGGGGCGGCAGGCTGTCTGCGGACATCCAGGCGGTTGTCGCCGCCGATTACATCCGGAATCTTCGAGAAGAGACGCTCAAGGGCTTCTACGGCCGCCTGAGACAAGGGCTCTACCCGTTGGCGGCACCCTACGGCTATCTCGACCAGGGACGCGGCAAGGCCAAGATACCGGATCCGAAAACCGCTCCCTTCATCCGCCACGCCTTCGAACTCTACGCAAGCGGCAGATACACACTTCGGGCATTGCGGGAAGAACTTCACAAACTCGGTCTGCGCAATCGGGGCGGCAAGAAGATCTCCCTCGACTGGCTGTCACGAACGCTCAACAACCCCTTTTATGCTGGCATCATCAAGCTCAAGACGACAGATGAGACGTTTCGAGGCATCCACGAGCCCCTGGTCACAAAGGATCTATACGACAGGGTTCAGGATATTCTGAACGGTCGCAAGAACATCAAAACCTTTCGTCACGACTTTCTCTACAGATGCCTCCTGACCTGCGGTGACTGTGGCTATTCCCTTATCGGTGAACGTCAGAAAGGACACATCTACTACCGCTGCCACGAGAGAGCCTGTCCGACAAAGAGCATCCGACAGGAACTGGTGGATGTGCAGATCGGACGCGTACTGAAGCGTGTGCAGCTCAGTCCCGAAGAGATGGATCAGGTAGTCAAACACTTCGACGCCTTCGATCATCACTGGGAGGAACGGCAGACAACGATGATTGCTGCGGCGGAACTCCGCCTCAGCAATATGACGGAGCGCATGGATCGGCTAACGGATGCGCTGATTGACGGCCTGATTTCGAAAGACACGTTCGAGCGCCGCCGAGCGAGTATTCTTGAGAACCAGGTGGCCACGGAGCAGAGTCTCGCGTCCTTACGGGCTGGAGATCGCTCAATTCTCGAACGGCTGGAAAAATTCCTCGAACTTCTGAAAACGGCTCAACGGAGCTATCTGGCCGGAAATGCCGATCACAAGCGCATCCTGCTCCAGGAGGTCACCTCGAACCGCCTCGTATCCGGAAAAAACGTTGCAGTTGAGCTGTTTCCGCCGTTCGACCTGATCGCAAATCGCGAAAAAAGTGACTGGTGCTGCCCTTCTCGGAACAAACCTCGAACTTTTTCCGAAAAGACGAGTGTTCTCGGTCAGCAGCTCATCAACATTGTTGTACCAGATCTTAAAGCAGAGGATGCAGCGTACACGGAGCGACTACGAAAGATGCTCGAGGAGATGGAGGAGTAAGTCCCCAACGTCCCCAATGTCCCCTGGCGGTCAAAGTCGATTCAGATAAGAGCCTTTGGGATAGACTAAGTCTACCTTCACGACTTCAACTTCCCCTCAACTTCAGAAATCTTCTGATCTATATCAGCGATGCTCTGCTGAAGGTCGCGAACCCGAGACAATCCTTCTTCAATCCAACTGTCGAATCTTCGCCGATAGTCATCGGACCAGGCCGTCGCTCTACGCATCCGGTTATTCTCTACATTCTCCATCACACGCAGCAATGCGCCAACTTTCCTCTCTCTTGCGGCCAAGAGACGTTCTAGAAACTCGAATTGACGTTTTCTGATTTCGTTTTTCGTAGAGCGATGCGTGTACTAATTCTCTCGTACACGCGATCGAGCGATTCACGCACTTGGTTTCGCTTATCTTTATGTAGATAGAGCTTTTTTATCTCCCGCTGCGCATATTTGAGCGCCTCCAGACCATCATATGGGTTGTCGCTCTCGACGCGGTCCCAGACATGACTCACGAAGCGATCAGCGATTCCCGCATTCAAGTTTTGTATGTACTCGCGCCGCAGCCCTATGCTGTCCTTTACAGACTTCCATTTCTGCCAACACAAATCGCGATCTTGAGCATTTAGTCGCGAGCTATTATCGAGAAGACCATCCATGACGGACATCGCAGCAAAACCACCCTTCATTCCTTGCATAGCAACATGCAGATATTCGTTCGCTCGCTTGAAGTCTTCTCCGTCGCTAGCACCGGAAAGGATGCTTTCGGCGGAGTTGATCTTATCAAGGATGATATCTCGTAGCTGGGCGGAAGATGCCATTGGAAGAAATGGGTTGTTGCCTATCCACCTTAAAGAGTAACGGATCAGGTAGGTCCGCTACAAAAGAAAGAGGCCCACCAAGCAAGTTGGTGGGCCGGGAAGGTTGCCTCTGGTCGACCGTCCTTCCGTACTAAACGACCAGGTGCGAATTCAATAGTCGATGATGCGCATCCGCACATAGCGCAATCACCGAGAGGTTTTGCCAAAGCACCGTCCCTGAAGAAACCTCGCGACAGGGAAGCCGTCATATTATACAACACAATTGTGTGAAATACAAATTAAGCGATGCACTAGGCCTGCAGAGCATAATTGTCATTGATAGGACTCGAACTTTTCAAACCCGAAAGAGCGCTCAACTGAGCGCTCTTTCTTTTTCTGTACCGAAAATATGGCTTGAAATGGTGTTTGCTGCCCTTCTCGGAACAAACCTCGAACTTTTGACCAGAAACCCTGTGTTCTCGGTCAGAAGCTCATCAATATCATTGTACCAAATCTTAAAGCGGAGGATGCAGCGTATACGGAGCGATTGCGAAAGATTGTTGAAGAGATGAAGGAGTAAGTCCCCAACGTCCCCGATGCCCCTGACGAGAAGTTATGTATGGGAACTCCATTCGTCCTCAAATGGAGGATCAAGGGAGTCCGGCTGTTTGTCTTCAGGAAGCTGTTTTCGGGAAATTCGCACAGGTATCTGAAAAGCTGCACCAAATGCTAGTGCTTCCCCTCTGCCTAATCCAGGAAGCTCATTTGTAATATTTGATGCGGAACTTTCCGATGCGGATGTCACGGCTTTCTTGTCTACGTCATTTGTGAGCCTAAACACTACCCACGTTCCACATTGAGCCAAGACCGTCGGCGACAACTCTGAAGGGCGTTGCGTACTTACCAAAAGAGAAAGGCCGAACTTTCTCCCTTCTTTTGAGAGACGCTCATACGCCAAGGAGTGTTGTCCCGATTCCGCATCGCCAGGGAGTTGACGCAGATAGTGATGGGCTTCTTCAAGAACAAGAACCGTTGGGTGCGTCTTCCCCGCGCCTCTCTTGAATAGCTGCTCGGCAAATAACTCTAAGAGGGAGCCAAGAACAAACGGCATGAGATCCTGGGAGAGTTGACTGAGGTCGATCACATGAACGTTTGGCTCGTCTTCTAGGTGGTTCGCAGGGCCAAAAATTTGCTCAACAATGCGTCCTGATTCTTGGTTTAAATTCAAAGGCGAGGCGTCCGCAGGTGCGCCGCCTTCAACGTCTACAACCGAAGAGAACCGTGGATCATTTATGAGCGTATTGATGCGATTGACCATCGCTTGAATGTGTCCATAGGCAAATGCATCGCGCACTCGACCGCTTCGATCCAACTTTGTCGCGTAGGAGTCGGCCACAAGACAGGACAATGCTCGCATGTGAGGCCACGCGGTATTTAGTGTTCTCCTCTGCTGGATCACTTGAATGGCGTCATAGGCGTCCGCTGCATCACCCGCACGACAGTCATCAAAGAGAACATTTTCCGTTGCCCCTGCTTGGCGTGCGCCACGAGAATCCCCTGCCGTGTAGGGTAGATGTTCTACAGCGAATCTGAGAGCCGGAGCTTGTGTCTTTTCGCTTGGTAGAAGAAGCCTGAAAAGCCCCTGCCGCCCGAGTGCGTAATAGGGAATTTTTAAAAGGGCTGCCCCTTCCTCGGGAGCATTGCGCCCAACGACATCCCCAATTGCGGTGTATTTCACACGATTGCCTAGATAACGAAATGCTGGATAGTACTCGCCGTTCACGTCAAAGATAACGATGCGGGACCGCGGCTTCTCTGCCAATTGCTGGAGAATGTCAGCGACAAAATGCGTTTTTCCTTGCCCTGTAGCACCAAGAACAGCGACATGACGAGATAGGAGCGGGTCGATACGAACACTGACTTGCAACGAAGAGTTGCGAGCTTCTGTACCGACGACAACTTTGTTCTCTGTGCCCTCACTGCAGTCGTTGAGTGCAGCCCTCAGTTCAACCGCCGAAAGCGGCAGTGCCTGAGCTCCGAGGGCAGGCAGGCGAGTTGTCTGAGGCAGAAAAGTGAGGTCTCCTGTATCCCGCCTGAGAAGACCTATAACCGAGCAGCGCAATTGCCTGAGTGGTGGCCTACTCAGCGCTTGGGCTTTCTTCTGCGCATGAAGTTCTCTTGGTTCAGCGAATGACAACGACGATGTTCTCGCCACCAGAGTCTCGGAACCAGCCTCAATAGCAATCAGGTCGCCAGGTTGCTCAAAACTTGAAATCCCTTCAAGGTGACCCGCTACATGACTTCGAACAGTGTCGTTCAAATTGACGACTACTGTCGGGCCATCAACCTCGACAACGTATCCGAGTGTCTGCCTGCCACGGTTCATGATTTTTCTTCTTCAGAACCACCCGGCTTCGAAAGAGATTTTGCCAAGTTCGACAACATCCGCTTCGCATCTGCCGAAAGCTCGTCGACCATTGCCGGGTCTGGTAAGTCACTGGACATGTGATCGAGATATGCGAACTCTCCACCCCCACGGATTATGATACGCGGAGAGCCCAGAAGACGAAGCCCTTGTAGAAATTCATTTGGAATCTCTGACCCGACATCTTTCCACTCAGGGAAATAGATAATCAGTTGAAGAGTGGGGTTCAGTAGACCTGACGCAATCAATCGATTGATGTGATTGTCTGCGAAACCGTAGCCACAAACGATCAAGGTCGTGTTTGGACGCGAAAGAAATTCGGTCAGGCGGCGGATCATTTCTCCGTACACAAAGCCAACAGTGTCGACATACTTAGCTGCTGTTGGTTGAATCAACAACGGAGCGAAGGAACTCGATGTGGGCTTTGATATAAATGAGTCTATGTCTTCTCGTATGCTCTCACAGGGTCGCTCAACCACTCGAGAATCTTCGCCATCCGTCATCCAGCTGAGCGATCCATGCAACTTCACTAGATTCAAGTTGTAGGAGCCAAACCGTGCTTCCCCCGTCGCTTGAGAGTTCTGCAGGCTTAGATCAAAGGCATTTGGCTGGAATCTCCTATCGTGGAGCCCCGAGAAGCCGTTTACGATGTGAATGCCGAGAGCTTCTGCTGCCCATTCAATTGAAAGGTCGTAATTTGTTGTGAACACCCAGGGTGCGCTTTGACCAGGTTGCCTGCTGCCCTGCAAACGGGCGAGAAGCCGATGATAAGGCTCCAAGATTTTTCGAGCGTCGTCGCTGTCCCGCAGTTCCCACAGAGCGGAATCAAGTTTTGCGGCGGCGACAACAGCGGCACGAAGTGCGTTTCCGTGTTCCTTGAGTTGCTTGAGGTGCTCTTTGTCCTTCCGTCGCTCCGCATCAAATGCAGCGATATCAATCGCACCGAGAACAGCTTCTATGTTGGGAATCTCGCCTTCCTCTAGGTCTCCTAAAAATCCTTCGTTGCTGAGCCACTCTACTGAGGCGGGTTTAGCCGTACCAAAATCGTCCCACAATCCCTTCATGGTCTTGCCGCCCGCTGACACTGAAGCGCCAGCGCCAAGCAGTGTACCGACGTTTTCCAACCGTAGCGCTAGCGCTAGATGCCCTGGCAATTCGCCAGAAGTCATCGGCTGCCCACCACGAACGACAACATCGGCCATGTTTGCTTCTGGAGAAGTGGTCATTTGTGTCTCTTTTGTAGCCACGTAAAAAGTATACCACGTATCCAAACAGGTAATCGTTATAGGGAAAAGAAGGTGCGCCTCTTCAAGCGACCCCGTTGGGACAACCCTCGAACTTTCTGCGCTAAATCTTGCAACAGAAGATGATGTGTATACGGATCGCCTGCTAAAAGTGATGGACGAGTAAACCCCCAACGTCCTCTAGTCCTTCGGCTAGAACGAGACGTCCTCGTCATCTTCCTCAAAATACCTGGGGCGCGGCTTGTCACTTTTGACGGCGAGTACAACCGCTCGCTTTCCTTTTACCAGTTCTTCTATCAATGGGCGAAGTTTCTTAGATTGTTCCGGTGTTGTACCTACCCAAGCGTTACGAACAACATCAATGAATCCAGTGTTGTTCATGTACCGGCCTACATTTTCATAAGTAAGACGGAGCCCTCCTTTGGGCCCTGCCAGGGTCGGATCCTTTTCAATCAACTTCCAGTGGTCCAAGGTCAAGTACATTCCCGGAACGAGGGCCTTGTCGTCGGGGTTGAACACCAACCTAGGGCAGAACTTCAAAAAGAACGGATTGCTCAGAAGGCGAAATGCATCTTTGCTCGGCGTTTGTGGAACTCCGGTCATTGAGGACACGGCTTTTTCCATTCGCGCAACCTCCTTTGCGAGGAGGTTATTGGGCAACCGAAACTCAGGGTCCCCTTTTCCGTTGTCTTCCATTGCTTTGTATTGGACCATCACGAACGAATCGTATGTTTCGTTGTAGTAGATGAGGTTGACGCCAAGCTGTTCCTCCAACCGAGTTCGATTGGCGATAACAACTTTCAATTTTGTGTGCTCGTCTTCGAACTGCACGATGCCTGAGAGATTTTCTGAAATACGATCAAATCCAGGCACTTTGGACAGATCGTTTAAAATCATCTGGTCTTCGCGAAGATCCACAACAGAAAGACCTTCAAGAAAAGATTCGGGCGCACCTTCTGCTGGAGGTTCCCAGGCTTGCAACTCGTCTCGTTTGACACCTGCTATACCCAAAGCGGTTGTAACGGCATCCTTCTGTTCGGCAAGTGCTTTACGCGTTTCTCCGCTCAGACGTTCTATGCGTTGTCGACGTACTTTCCCAAAACGCGCTATATGCCGCCGCGCCTCTTCTGACGCAGCTGACACTGCGTCCACAACTTCCTCAAATGTTTTTGGCGGTAGAATTCCCCCTTGCTCAAACCGTGCCCTGGCGATGGATTTCGCTCTTGGCGCCACTTCAGGAAGTATCTTCGAGAATTCGATCGGCTCGTTGAGCTCGGTAATATCATTGACGTTCAGGCGGCGGCGACCAGTTGCTGCCGATACTCCGCGTTGGCCATAGCCAATATGCGTGATGGCTACGCCGCCAAACGAAATGAAGCAGACCAATGGAAGATTTCTGCTGTGGTCGAATGCCGGAACAGCTTCCGAAAAATAACCGTTGTGATCGATTGAGTCTTTGAGCTCAACTTCACGTCGCTGATCGATGACATTGAGAATATATCCACCCGCCTTCGCCATACTATTCGTTTCCTGTCGCAACCTCATCGTGCAGCGCGATCGCTTCAGCGTACATCCGGTCAAACATCGTATTCATTCGATGAATGGCGAAGATGAGGGCAATGAACAATGCAATCGTGACGCTTAAGAGTGCCATCCCCGTGTCATCACCGTAATCCCGCCACACCTCGAGAATGCTCATAACGATGAGAACACTGCTTACGAGCAAATAGATAGCAATCAATGTTATTCGCGTAACATCCCCTCTGCTGCGTTTCCGTACGAGCGGTTCCCACAGCAACAGCCGTTCGCCAATTACCTCGTTTAATCTCTTCTCAAGATATGCTTTGTACGCGCCAAGAGAGAAAACGTGGGTGTACTGAAGGACAGCGTAGAAGAAGACGCCGATGAGCGCAGGTGGCACGATAAAGAATATGCTCGGAACATTCTGTGCCATACCCACAGCAAACCCAGCGGTGACGACGGAGAGGCCAAACCCCACGATCTTTTCGTTGCCGGATTCAAGCGTGCGGATATCGGTGCATACCCGTTCGTATTCTTGAAGAAGGAGTTGTTCTTTTATGTCTGCCATAGGTGCATTTTACCACAACGTACTGGCTCAACTAGATGAGTCTGACTACATGTTTCCGTAGGCAGACAGTTTGCACTGAGGTTCATTGCGCAAAAAGAAAAGGACCGGGAGTATCTCCCGGTCCTTGAGTTTATTCGGCAGCGTCGACGCTGGCGTCGGCCTCCGAATGTGTCCCCCCGGTCCGCAGCATGGCAGGAAGCCACCGCTTGTCCTTGAGGAGTTCTTCGGCACGTTGGGCCATATCGGCCTTCTTGAGATCGGCGAGGTACTTGGCCGTCGAGGCTGTTGTGGCCTCCGCGACGACCTCCACGATCTGGCTCTTCGTCAGGTGGTCGAAGAAGAGCGCCCGTGTCGGCTGCCTTTCTCGGAACAAACCTCGAACTTTTTCTAAAAAGACGAGTGTTCTCGGTAAGCAGCTCATCAACATCATCATACCAAATCTTAAAGCAGAAGAAGCAGCGTACACGGAACGACTGCGGAAGATGCTTACGGATATGGAGGAGTAAGTCCCCAACGTCCCCAGGTCCCTCGTAAAATCCACACACCACTCGGGCAAGCATGCAATGGATATGAATGTATGTTATGGTGTAGGTGTGTTGGGTACCTTACGGTATACGTCCCACGCCTCACGGCATACGTCCCATCCGGGAGAAGGGAGAAGCATCAAGCGCCCAATACACACAAGAGCAACTCTTCGGAGTTGCTCTTTTCTTTGCACATGAACATGTCGCGTAACTCGGAATCACAACCTAAAACAAAAGTGTTCAGAAATCTTCGACCAGTGCCATTTCGTTGCCTTCGCTATCGTGAAAGTATGCAATTCTCCCCCACGGAAACTCAGTGATATTTTGTTCATCAACACGTAGGGATTTTGGCTTATCAATCCCAGAGGTGAACTGCACACCCTGTTCAGTAAGTGCACGGACTCTACTCTTTATGTCATCAACGTAGAACTCCACACCGTGCGTTACACCGCCATCAACGTATAAGTGAATCTCCGCATCACCAACAGTAATAGCAGCCCAGTCAGTTTCATATACGCGACATGGCAATCCGAGTGCTTCGGTGTAAAAAGCCACTGCACGTTGTAAATCAGACACGTGTACGTCGATAATGAGTTTCATACGTGACTTACTCATCAATGTTATTTTTGTACTTCTTTTCAATTGCGTTGACGATTTCATCTCCCTTCATCCCCACAATCTCCGCAAGTTTCAGAGTGCTGATGATAGCCTTTGGAATATTCTCCTTGACCGTTTCGATATCCAATTCTCCTCCATGGTCCACATCTTCACTCACTGCTGCAACTTTTCCTGCTGTCTTTGAAAAGTGGAGGGCGGAGTGCCGAACAGCGAAAGCAAGGCGCTTCTCTTCGTTCGCACCTTTTAACTCAGGGTATATCTGCTCATCAAAAACGAAGTGTCGCCCTACAAATTCGATGAGCTTGTCCAAATCCCTTTTCATTTTCTGAAGTATACCAGATGCACCCAACAAGTTGGGAATGTCGTTTGTGCATGAACAGACTCGAACTTCTCGAACCAAAAAGAGCGCTCAACTGAGCACTCTTTCTTTTTCTGTTTTGAAAATATGCCTTGAAATGGTATTTGCTGCCCTTCTCGGAACAAACCTCGAACTTTTTCCGAAAAGGCGAGTGTTCTCGGTCAGCAGCTCATCAACATCATTGTACCAAATCTGAAAGCAGAGGATGCAGCGTACACGGATCGATTGCGGAAGATGCTTGAGGAGTTGGAAGAGATAGATGAGTAAGTCCCCAACGTCCCCAATCTCCCTGTAGCACAGCACCTCCCCAGCCTCTCGCATGTCACTGACGCAGATAGTAGAATGAGAAACAAACGTGCAGGGATACGAAAACTAATATGACACAGAAGCTCAGAATAAAGAGGATAGTTTTTAAGGCAGGTAGTGCCCCAGGCTCACCCGCTTTAGACGCGGACATCCCCAACGTCACGATTTTGGTAGGTCCGAACAACTCGGGAAAGAGTCGATCTCTTCGAGAGTTGGAAGTGTGGGCACAGGGACAAAATCCCGAGCTCAGTCTGATTGATCGGGTTGAGCTCGATCTCCCAGACACCTTTGATGATCTTCTTGCAATGTTGCAGACTCAAAAGGCGGCTCCACCTCGTGGGCAGTTAGACGAGGTTAACCATTTTTGGATTGCTCGCCCTATGATCCGGCATGGAGAAGATCCTCTTCACCAGCGCGTCAACATCGATTCGCTAAAACAGTGGTTCGACAACAACGACATCAGGCAGATTAGGCAGATCCTGGTTCGCACTTTCACACTGCGATTAGATGGAAGAACACGTTTCGATCTCGTAGAGCCGAAAGAGACAGGACCTCTAGAGGAGTACCCAAAAAATCACCTCTGGGCACTCTTCGCGAACGATGATGGACGAGAGAAGGTACGAGAGTTCACCGAAGAAGCATTCGGGAAGCACTTTGTTATCGATCCGACAGGAATGAACCAATTCAGAGTGCGATTGAGCGGAAGAAAACCAAAGACAAAGAATGAAGAACAAGCACTTGATGACAGGGCGCGAAAGTTCCATCAGAAGGCAGAGCTCGTCTCAGAACTAGGTGACGGCGTCAGAACTTCTGTTGGCCTAGTGTCAGCGGTTATGAGTTTACCCCATCGCATCTTGCTTATCGATGAGCCGGAAGCATTTCTTCATCCCACATTGGCGCGTCGAGTTGGAAGGGTCCTGGCACAATCTGCTCGCGAACGAGAAGCAACACTTGTCGTCGCAACACATAGCGCCGACTTCCTTATGGGTTGCATTCAGTCAGCGCCAAAATTGCGTCTCATTCGACTTACCTATACCGACCAGAAGGCAACCGCTCGATCCATCGATCCTTCTGAGATCGTTAATCTTATGAACGATCCACTTCTAAGATCTGCGAACGCACTTCGCGCATTGTTTCATCGCGGAGTGGTCGTCACTGAAGCCGACGCAGATCGAGCATTTTATGAAGAAGTAAATCACCGATTGTTGCACGACGACATGGGCATCGAAGACAGTCTCTTTATGAACGCACAGAACTGGCAAACAATTCCTCGTATTGCAAACCCATTGCGACATCTTGGAATTCCTGCCGCTGCTGTGTTCGATTTTGATGTTCTGATGGATAATGACTTCAAATGTGTGTGGCCCCTGCTTCACTTGAAGAAGGGTGCGAAGCTCACTGCACTACAAAGTGAACGTGCCGATGTGAAGGCTTTGATGGATAAAAAGGGACGGCTTGCATGCAAAAAAAGTGGATTGTCGGCTTTCAAAGGAGCTGAGAAGGCCAAAATCGAGAACTTTATCGAGTCTATGCGCAAGTTCGGAATTTTCTTTGTGCCGGTTGGTGAGCTTGAGTGTTGGTTGGCTTCATTAGGCATTCCAAAGATCAACGACAAGCCAAAATGGCTAGCGAGCATTTTTACCGCAATGGGCAGCGACCCTACCGACCCTGGCTATCTCAGCGCCGGCGCCGATGATGTCTGGAGTTTCATTAACTCGATCGAAAGTTGGGTGAATGATCCGAAGCGACAAGGAATACCGAGTTAGTTTGGCGGTACTCTAGTGCAGCTTCTTGCTTGCTTATGAGTTTTTCTTTTTTATGAAGACTTCACTCTATCTGAGTCTACGCACCCTTACAGACTCACTCATCCCGTCGATGTGGATTGCACTTCCATTGATACCATCGACAACAACAGCACACGGGCGATAAGCGTAGTGATAGTTGTATTTGTATTCGGCCTGCTTCCAAATTCGTCCGTTTTGAAATTCAAATGTTGAGTCGCCGGAGAATCCTCTGAAGTCGGAGACGATGACTCCTTCTTCAAGTACGCTTACCCTCACGACTTCAATTGGTTCGTCCATACAATCGACCTCCATCATATAGCGACCACGTTCTTGATAGACACGCACGTGTGGGCGATATTTGTAGCGGTACGAGTATCGATATCGTTTCTGCTGCCAGACCTGACCATTCGTGAGTTTGAAGATGGCGGCATCATTGTACCCAGTGAATTCCCCATCTATTTGACTGTGAATTTCTTGTGTCATGTTAGCTTCTGCACAGGGATAGCGTGTTGCAATAAATTGATGAGAAACGGCTCCGCTATTTTTGATTGACGTTGTCTTTCTTCGAGTGGTCGGGGTTGTCGCGGACATACTTTCTCCCGTTGATTTTCACCACATGATTGCCGGGATGTTTTCCCTGTTCGACCTCTCGGACGATTTCTGTCCGGGGTACGTTCTTTCGCTTCCCAACGTTATAGGTTTCGTTCCTCCCATTGGGACCGTCGTTGTTTCCTCTGATTTTTCCCATGATGTACTCTCCTAACGGCTAATAAATTCATATTACACCCAGACTACAATTTTGTCTGTGTACAGATTAGTGGATGCGCTTTTTGCCGCCTCGTCACAACCCAGCACCATGTGCCAATGAGCAATTCATGGTGTAGTATTCCTCGCGTCGATATTAGCAAGACGCATTACATCCGCATCATGAATATTCCTGAGGGATGCTGTGGTCATACGTACCACAAACATGAACATGAATTTGACTATACGCCCCAACTAGCACCAGACGGGTCTAGGGCGAGTTTCATCCGTCAGTGGATGCATGACCGCACGGAAGATGAGATCCAGGCCGCAGAAGATAGATTTAGGCGCTATGTGGATGTCGTGCAGCGTATCTACGAGAGCACTCTGACTCCGGAGGAGTTGGAAATGCTTGAGCTAGTGAGGAGAAAGCGGCCTCCAGGACAAACCTCGAACTTTTGGAATTGAAAAAGAGCGCTCGATTGAGCGCTCTTTTCGTGTCCAGACTCAGAAATTTGCCATTTTGGCATCGGTGCTGCCCTTCTCGGGACGAACCTCGAACTTTTTCCGAAAAGACGAGTGTTCTCGGTCAGAAACTCATTGAAGCTATCGTATCGGAGATTGACGTTGAAAGTGATACGTATACGGATTCTCTAATGACAACTAACGATAATGTTTGGGAGTAAGTCCCCAATGTCCCCAAGTCCCTGCCTCTCCTACCAAGAATAGATCACCTTCCGTGACAGCGTTTGAATCCTAAACCGGCGCCACAGGGACACTGATCGTTGCGTCCGGGTCTATTTTCCCGGACGTACGATTGGATTTTCCGCCCATGTTCGGCGCGTGCTTCCATGAGCTCTCGTTCCGAAAACCGGTCAGGGTGAACAAGTTCAATCCGCGACACCAGGTAGGGCGCTTTGTTGAAAATCTGAATTGCAATCCACCGTTGATACTTGCCGATAGGCATTTGAACTACGGACTTGCAAAGTTCCTTCCATCACCATTCGCCGTTCGCTTAAGAAAGGGTTAGGCCGACATTCGTATTCGATAGAGGAATCCGAAAAGATCGCTGACACCTTTCATCCTTACCAGCGTCTATCTGAGATAAACCTGGATCGAGCACCTTTCTGTGCTCTTCGTCGAGCGAGAGAACGATGGAACCTGGCTCAAATCGACAAGGACGCCTAGAAGCACGGAATGCTTCCAATAGCTCGCGCATACGAAACGGCATTTCCTGTGCGGGAATATCCGGCTATATGCCAGCGCTTCGATCTATGAAGTACCGATCTATGTCACGCATATAGGATGGATCAAAGGTGAAGCGACTAACATCCTCGACCCGCAAGCCGTGATAATGGTTGATCTTGTTGTAGAGACCTATGTGCTCAATCTCGTCATGCAGGTTGAGCGTGTCTTCTCCGGCCGCCAGCAAGCGAAGCTCATGGTAGCACATGAACCCGATGCCATCGTTGCGATATAGTTCAGACCGATGCGCAGGTCATTTACCAACACATGCCATGGCTACGATTTGCTGAGAGTCTGATCTAGATTTGAAAGTATTTCTAGGCGAGCCCCTACCCGTAATCCGAACGCTGCTTGCCCGTCGAGCGAAGAGAATGTTCCCGGACCGATTGTACAAACACACAAAATGGAACTCGCGTGTTCTCGTATAAAAATGAATCACTGAAAATCAGAACCAGAGGCGAATTCCCGTCACCAATGACACGGCACCGACATCCTCCCCGCTCGCGCGAGCAATATCCGCCGTCTCGCCCACTGCGCTTTCCCAGGAGACGCCAATATAGGGCGCAAATTCCCTGACCACCTCATATCGGAGACGCAGCCCCGTCTCCACCGTGCTCAGCCCCGACCCGATACCAAGCTCGGGTACGTCCTGAACCGAAAAATCGAACTCCGCGCGTGGCTGCAGGATAAGGCGCTGTGTCAGCAACAACTCATATTCCGCCTCGAAACGGGCCGACAGATCCCCGTCCTCACTCAGGAAAGCGGCCCCATCCACCTCGAACCAGTAAGGAGCCAGGCCCTGCACGCCCAGAACGGCGAAGCTGCGCGTGGGGTGCGGGCGAAAATCGTGGCGCACCCCCGCTTGTACGTCAAAATAAGACGAAATGGTGCGCGTATAGAGCGCCTGCACCTCGACGCCTTCGGCCTGATCTTGGTCCAGGAGATATTCGCCTTCCGTCTTCACCGTGACCTTGTCGATGTCGCCGCCAAACCAGCCCTGCATGTCCCAGAGCAGCACCGGTTCGCCCTCATTGCTGCGGTATTCCAGCCGGTCACCCATAAGCATGAAGTTGGTCTGCCCGCCCGTCTCATGTTTCAGCGCGCGGCGGGCAGCCGCCATTTCTTCCGCGTCATAGTGTTCGTCCGCGGCGCTGTAGCCGAATTCATCTTCCGCCGCGAAAGCCGGAACGGCCACAAGCACACCGAACACCGCCAGCCCGGACATTAAAGTTGCCGTTTTCATTGGGACGCCTCCGCCATGTCTTTACGTACCGAAACCACCTGAAACATGCCCGCATGCATGTGATAGAGAAGATGGCAGTGAAAGGCCCAGTCGCCCTCTTCATCCGCCGTCACGTCGAAAGACATCTTCTCGCCGGGCTTGACCACGATGGTGTGCTTGCGAGGTTTGTGATTCCCCGCGCCCGTCACCAGCTCGAAGAACATGCCGTGCAGGTGAATGGGATGCGGCATCATCGTGTCGTTGACCATTGTCAGGCGCAGACGTTCGCCATAGTGAAAAATGATGGGCTCCGTCACCTCCGAAAACTTCTTACCGTCGAACGACCACATATAGCGTTCCATGTTTCCGGTCAGATGCAGCTCCATCTCCCGGCCCGGCGCGCGCGTATCCGGATTGGGTGCCAAGCTTTCAAGATCCGTGTAGACGAGAACCCGGTGCGTCACATCTTCAAGGCCAACGCCCGGTTCACCCAGCCGGTTTTGCGGCTGCATCGCTGTGTTGGCAATGCCGGGTCCGGTAGGGTGGTTGTGCGCCTCCATCGCGCCCATGCCGTCTTTTTGCATGGCCCCGGCCGGGGCGCTTTCATGGCTCATCACCCCATGATCCATGGCGCCGTGCCCCATGGCGGAATGATCCATGGACCCGTGGTCCATTTCACCGCTCTTCTGACCGCCCGATTCGCCTTGGCCCATCGCGGCATGATCCATACCGCCATGACTCATTCCACCATGTCCGGCCATGCCCATGTCCTTCATGGTCAAGAGCGGTCTGGGCCGCAGCGGCGGCACCTCCGCTTCCATGCCCGGACGCGGCGCGAGCGTCGCCCGCCCGTAACCGGACCGGTCGATGGATTCGCACATCAGCGTGTAGGCCCGATCCTTGCGGGGCGTGATGACAACGTCATAGGTTTCGGCCACGCCGATCTGAAACTCGTCCCGCTCCACCGGACGCACATTCTGCCCGTCCGCCTGCACGATGCTCAGCGGGAGGCCCGGAATGCGCACATTGAATATCGACATGGCCGAGGCATTGACGAAACGCAGCCGCACCCGCTCGCCCGGCTCGAACAACGCCGTCCAGTTATCGCCCGGCCCATGCCCGTTGACGAGGAGGGTATAGGTAGCCCCGGTTACGTCGGAAATGTCGGTCGGGCTCATGCGCATGTCGCCCCACATCAGGCGTTCCCTGATGGTCTCGCCAAATCCCATCCGGGACACATCACGCATGAAATCACCGGCGGTACGCTCCTTAAAATTATAGACATCCGACATCTTTTTCAGTTTGGCGAAGACTCGGTGCGGCCCCTCAAACGTGTAGTCCGACAGCACCACCACATATTCCCGGTCATAACCCACCGGATCGCTGCCAGCCGGGTCCACGACAAGCGGGCCATAGTGGCCGAGCTGCTCCTGCAACCCCGAATGGCTGTGATACCAGTAGGTGCCGGACTGGCGCACCGGAAACGTATATTCGAACGTTTCCCCCGCCTTGATCCCGGGGAACGTCACCCCCGGCACACCGTCCATCTGGAAAGGCACCAGCATGCCGTGCCAGTGAATGGACGTGTCCTCGTCCAGATGATTGGTCACGCGCATGGTGACCTGCTCGCCTTCCTGCCAGCGCAAGAGAGGCGCGGGCAAGGTGCCGTTGACCGTGATCGCCTCGCCGGTGCGCCCGTCTATATTGATGGCGCTGCGGGCAATATCCAGATCGAACCGGTTGCCGGAAAGAGCGGTGATACCTGCCTCGGACAGAGAACGCGGCGAACGCGCCCAGGCCGGCAGGAGGCCGGAGGCAGCAAGCATGGCCGCGCCCGATGAAAACGATTTCAGGAGGTGACGCCGTGTCAGCATGTTCAGTGCTCTTCGTGAGAGTGGGGTGAATGGGTGTGCGCTGCCGGATAGGCGTAATGATCGGCGCCATAAAGCATGCGCCCACCCAGATAGCCGTTGAGACCGGCAAGAACGGCCAGGACGAAAAGTCCGGTCCGGTAAAGGCTCGGCCCGGATTGCTCACGCCAGTGCCGCTCGCCAAGCCAGAGAACGGCAAGCGCGAGGATGGCAACGGCCGTGCCGTTCCAGCGGTGAAAGGCAAGAAGCGGCCCGTCGCTGCTCACGGAAAACCCGGCGAAGAACCAGCCCAGGATCACCGTGCCCACGGCGGAGACGGTCCCTGCCCAAAGCATGAAACGCGCCGCATTCGGCAAAAGCGCGGCCCGGTAACGGAACCGCAACGCCTCGGCCAGCGCCGCGCCCATCAGCAACCCGATCGGAAAGTTCGTGGCGGCAGGATGAAGCTTGCCGATCCAGCTTAGAAAACGCTCGAAGCCGGTATCGGCCCAGCCTGCGTGGGCGCTGTGATCGTGCCCGCCTTCGTCCTGCATCGGCGCAGGCGGACCGACCTTGGCGCTTGCCGGCGCTTGCGCGTCGTGTCGGTCTTGCGCCGGTACGCGCATATCCGCCTGATCGGATGACCTCTCATGTACTTCGTCACCATGCGCATACGCGCCGCCCGTCATGGCGAGTACGAGAAAAAGGCCCGCCGTGACGGCAAAAATAGAGAATCTGTGAATCATTTCATCTCTTCCGTTTTGAATGAGCAACATGCCGCCTCAGGAAGGCAGCCCTCAGTCAAACGAAAGAGCTAAATCAAAAGAAGATTGTGCAGGCCAACCGGCGTTACCCCAGCAAGGGGTAGCCCGGTTTGCGCCATAGCTGGCATGTGCTGCCAGAGCAGCAAGGGCGGCAGGCCGACCGGCCCGGCGCGCGCAGCAAGACTCGGTGACATTTCAAACGGAGAAAAAGCCCTTGCCGCTGTCAGCGCGCTCGCACGCAACTCTGCAGAGTTGCAGCATTTGACCAGCTCGTGGCCATCTTCCTGTGCGTTTGCGGTTTCGTGTCCGTGGGAAGCAGGTGCCACCGCATCATAAGCACGCTCCTGATGCGCGTGCCCGGACATAACGTGTCCTGCCAGCGCCGCATGGGCAGCGCCGCCGAGAGGAAAACATGCACCAAAGGCGCCCGCGCCCCAAACAAGAGCCAGCAAAAATACTGCCATAACGCTGACGGCCGGGTTTCTGCGTGCCATATTCCGCTCACTTAATTAACCTTTCTCTTATACCCCTATGGAGTATCCGTCAATGGAGGTTGCCACGCGCACGACTGTAAACCGTCTGAAACGGATCGAAGGCCAGGTCCGGGGCGTCACGCGGATGTTGCAGGAGGATCGATATTGCATAGATGTTCTCCGGCAAATCCAGGCGGTCAAGGCTGCCTTGCGAAAAGTGGAAAGCGAGGTGCTTAAGCAGCACACCGGTCACTGCGTCGAACACGCCATCAAGAGCGGCTCGGCGAAAGAACAACGAGAGAAGTTCGCGGAACTTATCGATCTATTCGAACAGACCCGGAAATGACGGAGCAACATGGCGCGTTTGCGGACAAAGACAGTGTTTTTGGGGGACGTTGCGCAAAGCCGCGACAACAATCTCAATCTGCTCCGCTTTCTCGCCGCCGCCGCCGTCGCGCTTTCCCACAGCTTCCTGCTTGTCACGGGCGACCCGGAAAGCCGTCCGCTCATGAAGGCGACAGGCTTTTCCATCGGCTATCACGCCGTTGACATCTTTTTTGTCATCAGCGGATTTCTGGTCACGCAAAGCTGGATGCGCCGGAATTCCTTGCTGGACTTCACGGTGGCCCGCGCCTTGCGCATCTACCCGGCACTTGCCGTATGCGTGGTCCTGACCGCGCTTGTGCTGCTGCCGCCCCTGAGCAAAATGTCCGCTGCCGACTACTTCTCGTCCTTCGAGACGTTTTCCTATGTGATCATGACCGCCAGCCTTACCTCACCGGACGGCACATTGCCCGGCATCTTCCTCACGACGCCGGTTGCCAATGAGGTCAACGGCTCCCTTTGGACACTCAGATACGAAGTGCTGTGCTACGCGGCCCTCGCCCTTTTGGGTATGAGCGGTATCCTCGCACGGCGCAAATGGCTGATCCGCACGGCCTTTGTGATCGGCCTCCCCCTCGCCGCACTGTCTCTTTTCCCCATCGCCTATGCCGATGATACGATCCTCGTCCACTTCGTGCGGTTTGGCCTGTGCTTCGGGCTGGGCGTACTGGCCCATGAATACCGCGCGCAAATCCCACTTCATTGGGCGGGTGTCGTGTTTTTATTCCTGCTCACCGTGGCCATGCGACCTTACGCTGTTTTTCCGCTGAGCTTCTACCTTCTCACCGCCTACAGCGCATTCTGGCTGGCCTATATTCCCGGCGGCCGGATCAGGCGCTTCAACAACGCCGGGGACTATTCCTACGGCCTTTATATTTACGCCTATCCGCTTCAGCAGGTTCTTGTGCTAACTATACCAGGCTTGATGCCACTCCAACTCTTCGCTGTCACAGTGGCAACGACCCTCCCTGCCGCGATTCTTTCATGGTATTTCATTGAAAAACCTGCCTTGGCAAAAAAAGAAAATGTTTCGGCGTGGCTGAAGCGCTTTGGCGGGCAGCTGGTCCCGGGCAACCGCACACACCTATAGATCGGCGATATCAGTCAGTGGTGTGCGTGAAATAAGCCTGCGGCATCACGCGAATGTGCGGAACCCGGCCAACGAATACGGCTTGACCTTCCTCCTGCGAGAAGGTTTAGACTCGAATAATCAAAGTGTGATCGTTCCTTTCCTTAGGGACGGTTCTGCGCCTAGCTGATTGGAAATGGAGCCATGCTTCGCACCGGCAACACTTTCTCATTGTTGCGTGTGCTGGCAATTGCCGCGGCAATCGCCTTTTTCCCGTCTGCCATTTCAGCCAATCCGTTGCCATCCTGTGTGGATCACGCCGGTATGAAGAGCCATGCAGCGCCCCAACCAGCAGGTACGCTGGATACGGAATGGCCGGGAGATTCAGCCAAACGGACGTTGAGCTGCTGTTTTGCCGCCAGTTATTGTCATGCATGGATTGAAACGCCGGGCAAATACTTTTGCCCGGATACCACGCAGGAAGGCCTGATATACTTCTCCGAGCTCCCCGCATCGTTTGCGTATGAGCCTGCTGCGCCGCCTCCCAAGCGCTTCTCCCCATCCATTCGTACTTGATTTTCAATGGAAACACTCGGTAGCCGTGCGCATTACATGCGCATGCATCCTTAGTGGAGAAGACTTATGACAACCAAGACAGAGAGTTCGTCCTTTGTGACGGGCGCATTTTTCATCGCGGCAATCTTGCTATCTGCCCCGGCGTTTGCGGACATGGGGGCGGAGCATGGCACGGATGGCGCCTCCGGCAGCCATGGCATGTCACAGCAGGACGATATGGGCGCGGAGGATCATATGCGTATGATGAATGACCATGCGCAAATGCCGTGCTGTGACGAGAAGACACAAATGCCGTGCTGTGACGAGAAGACACAAATGCCGATGCGGGCGGACGAAGACCGCACACCGCCGAAATCCAATTATAACAAGAAGTAACGCGGGTCCTGCGGCGTCCTCCCAGGGGTCAGTCCCTGGGAGGACGTGAGCGCCTCATGCAGGTATTCATGGGGTTGGCGTTCCCGCTAAAAATGGTTACAGACTTCACGATTCCGCTGGACGCGTTGACGCCAGCCCACGGATACGTTCCGTGATGCAAGGTATCGGACATTCGTTGTTGACATTGGCGCGGTTTCTTGCCCCTGCTCCTTCCTTCGGCGCCGGAGCGGCATCCTGTTCCGAAAGTGGTTATTCGACCCATACAGCCCATTCGACATCGCTGGACCGGGCCGGCGGAGGGATTTGATGATCCGCTGTCTTCTATATCCGCTGCTTGCCTTAGCGCTGCTGGTCACGCCCGGCACGTTTTGCGGATATGAGCATGCCCGCCGCCAAAGCAGACCTAGGTTCAGTGGCGGCGCCCGACGCCGGTGAAGCGAGTGCTACCGCAGAAGAGAAAGTTTCCACGGACGAAATGCTCGACTGCGACACTTGCAGCGTCTGCGCAGAAAACGGTGCTTGCACGGCAGATAAAAGTGATGCGGCCTGCGACAAGACTTGCCGCACAGCCTGCATCACCGGATTGTGCTCATAAAGAGTGTGCTGCGGATAGTAACTGGTCCATTCAGGCGGGAAGATTGGCTAAAGGACCTGCTCTGGCCTCGGGTAGCGCAGCGCTCCGCCGCTTGCTGGTATGTATTCAAAACCGAGCTTGCACGCCTCCAGGATCGCGCATTAGGCCAGTTCCTCCGGGCTTTAACCAATATGGCCTCCCCGCGTTTTCTCTAGCCTCTTGCATGAAAAAAGTTGCAAAGGGGCACGAAAACGAGGGCGATGTACCAACCGTAGAGATAAGCGCCGATCAACCCGAAAAAGAACCCCTGCACCGTTAGCCATTCAAAACCGGGAAGAAGCGGCGCCCAAGCCTCATACATCCGCATCGGTTCCGGCGCGATAAGGCCGAAGGCGACGCACAAAAGATAGCTAATGAGTAGAAACAAGGACAAGCTGTGCCCGACAGGCAAAATGCGAAATCGTTTTTCTATTTCTGACGTTTCTGTCATGGCATCCTCTGGTTCTTTATCAGCCCATCGGCTGCTTTCGCTTTGAAAAAGCGTGAACCGATAGCTGCTGATTGTCCAGACTGCAATCCCGGTGAACGGTCATTTAATTTGTCCCTAAGCGGATCAAATGGAAAAAACACTGCAGAAACAGCACCGTTTGACATAGAACAAACCCGTTCTCCTTGCGTCGAAATACTGGCCGATTCATGCAGGAGTGAGGCTGGCCGCTCAAGCATGGCAAACGGAGGAAAAAATGGATAACGAAGACCGCTCTCCCAAATACGCAGAAAGCAGTTTGACGCTCGCCGGCGCCGTCATGCTGGGAACGGGCGTGATGATCGGCGCGGGTATTTTTTCACTGACCGGGCAGATGGCCGAACTTTCGGGCTCTTTGTTTCCCATTGCCTTCCTTTCTGCCGCTATCGTCGTTTCCTTCAGCGCTTATTCCTACGTGAAAATGTCCGCCTCTTATCCCTCGGCAGGCGGCATCGCGATGTATTTGCACAAAGCCTACGGAGATAAACTCCCCACGGCCTTCAATGCCCTGCTGATGTATTTTTCCATGGTCATCGCGCAGAGTTTTCTGGCCCGCACATTCGGTGCCTACACGCTACAGCTTTTCGATATGCCCGATAACAGCATTTGGGTGCCGGTCCTCGGTGTAGCGCTTCTGATTGCGGCTTTCCTGATCAACCTGTCAAAGAACCAGATCGTCGAAGCCGTCGCTTCATTCATTGGCATACTCAAGCTTGCCGGCATCGTGCTCTTCGGCGCGGTCGGCGTATGGCTGGCGGAGGATATTCATGCGGACTTCACTCAGGCGGACTCCCGTGTCTCATGGGAGGGGTTTCTGGCAGCTACCGCGCTTGGGATTCTTGCCTTTAAAGGCTTTACAACCATCACGAATAGCGGCTCGGAGCTCACCGAACCCCACAAGAATGTGGGGCGGGCGATCCTGATCTCTATTGCCTTATGCGTCGTGATTTATGCGCTGGTCGGTTTTGCCGTGGCAAGCAATCTGTCGATCGATCAAATTATAGAAACGAAAAACTATTCACTTGCTGCCGCTGCTCGCCCGGCGCTCGGCGATCTCGGTCTCTGGTTCACCGTCATTCTGGCCATGGCGGCAACGGCTGGCGGTATTATCGCCAGCATCTTTGCGGTGTCGCGCATGCTTGCCATGCTTACGCAAATGCGTCTGGTCGCTCATAGCCATTTCGGCATGCCTGGCAGCATCCAGAAACACACTCTCGTTTACACGGTAGTTCTGGGCATTTTTCTCACCGCTTTCTTCGATCTCACCCGGATTGCGGCGCTGGGGATCATCTTCTATCTGATCATGGATATCGCTGTGCATTGGGGCATCCTGAGATATTTGCGCAAGGAAATTGGCGCAAATGCCGTGATCCTAGTGTCTGCCATCCTGCTCGATCTGGCCGTTCTCGGCGGCTTTGTCTGGGTTAAAATTGGAACCGATGTCACAGTGATCGGTGTTGCCTTGGGCGCGATGGCGGTGATCTTTGTTTCCGAAACCATATTTTTGAAGCGCCGCAAAGCGGATGGGTCTCGTTAACCGAAGCCCAGCACAAAACGGGTGCTGCCCGTTCCGGAGGAAGGCGGATTTGCGATGATGCAAGAATGCACAGCAGGCGCTTTGTCCTGGCATGCTGGGTTGCTTATTCATCTTGCTAATGGAAGATATTGCCCTGATCGATCTTCTAGCTTTTACCAGATGGCTAGCGGGCAAGGTCAGCCTGCATGGAGCAAAACGGGATCATATCACCGCATGGCATGTTTTCGTTGGGCTAGGTCGGCGGAGGCTAGAATGTTCCCATGATCCGTTGTCTTATATATCCGCTGCATTTCTTGGCGTTGAAGTTTTTTTGAGGATCAAATCTCCAACTTGTTGACCGTTCCGTGATTGTTTTGACCAACAAGGTTACTGAATGAAGGTGGATCGGTTGACGCTTCGACAGTCGATCTAAAGTTTCGCACTTCAACGCGCGAAACAATCATATTTTCGTCTCCTTACGGATTATACCGCTATGATGCCAGTATTTATCCTGCGATAGAAGAGAGTTTGCGGCGTATGGACGCTAGGTGTCTCCACACGTTCGCGAAGAAAATAAAAGGACCGGGATTGTCTCCCGGTCCTTGAGTTTATTCGGCGGCATCGACGCTGGTGTCAGCCTCCGAATGTATCCTCTCGGTCCGCAACATGGCGGGGAGCCATCGCTTGTCCTTGAGGAGCTCTTCGGCACGTTGAGCCATGTCGGCCTTCTTGAGCTCGGCGAGGTACTTGGCCGTCGAGGCTGTTGTGACCTCGGCGACGACCTCCACGATCTGGCTCTTCGTCAGATGGTCGAAGAAGAGCGCCCGTGTCGGTTGCCACCAGTCCGCCATGTCGAGCGAGAGAGCTGTCGCCAGCTGCTCCGCCTCGTTCATGTGGGCGGTACCGCCATTTCGTCTGTGGACCGCGTCCAATGTGAGCGCGCTGCAGTAGACGAGCAGGTTGAGGAGGAGTTCCGGGTCGGCTTCAAGAAGCCAGGACCAGAACGCCTCTGCTTCGGGGAGCTTCTCCACCCAGGTCTTGTGACGGGCGAGAAGCGCCTCCGCGGCTGGGCAGGCCGCGACCGTCTTCGAGAAGACCCCGAGGTCCAGATAGGCCGGCAGGATCTTCACGCAGGAGTCCGCCCGCCGCTCGTAGAAGAGCGGACAGGCCATCCGGTGGACGAGAGCCGCAAGCGCGACCTTCGGATTCCGGATGAGGACTTCCCTCAGAGCCGCCGTCTTGTGCGCCGAGAGATCGGTCAGGAGCGTATCGGAGTAGCCGTTGGACCTTTCCGTCTCTTCCCCTTGACCTTCCGAGGTCTCCGCGGATGCGGTGGCCCGTTCCTCGGCAAGGCGCTTCCGGTCTTCGGGGCGAACGAGCCCCTCATCGACCTTGAGCTCTCCGTTCCGGTCGAGGCTCAGGATAATGCCTGCATATCTCTGCCCGTCCTCGGGCCATTGGAGCTGGCTCTCCTCGAGTCGTTCCATCTCCTCGACGATCCGGTCGAGTTCCGCCGTGGCCTCGTCGTCCTCCTGCTCCTCGAGCGCCACGACGATTTCGTCATAGCGTTCGGAGAGCTCGGAGTGACGCTTCTGTTCCTCCTCGGAAAGAGCAACTTCTATGCGCTGCAGCCGTCCGTAGCGCGACAGCAGCTCATAGTCGGTCTCGATCATGATCTCGACCCAGGCCCAGCCCAGTGTCCGGTAAGGGGCTGCCTCCTCTTCGAGCTTCTCCCCGACCAGGCGGTCGAGAAGCTGGCTGTCGGCGAGGTAACCTTCGGATTCCGGCTGGAAGAGGTCACGGATCACCGTGCCTCCTGCCTCCTCATAGGCTTTGAGGCCGACAAAGAGCGCCCTGCGGTCTCCGGCATCGACGAGCGAACTCGTGAGATGCCGTCTGATTGCCCGTGGCGAGCGGTCGCCATGGAGCTTCTCGAACCAGAAGGCTTCTTGGGGCCCGTGGTCGTCGGTGATGGCAAAGGCCATCAACTGGTCGAGCGTCATCTCTTCGGCCCGATAGGCCGCCATGAGGCGGGGTGAGACCGCAGCGAGTTTCAGCCGCTGGCTCACGACCTTCTCCGGCAGGCTGAACCGGGCGGCGATCTCTGCGGCCGACAGGCCGTCCTTCTGCAGCTTCGCAAAAGCATCGAACTGATCGGCCGGATGAAGCGGCGCCCGCACGATGTTCTCGGCAAGCGAGACTTCGACATAGTCGGCGATCTCCGCCTCACCGAGCACGCGGCACGGAACCGGATGGTCCATCGTGATCCTGTGCCGCTTGGCGAGGAGCTTCAGCGCGTCGTAGCGGCGTCCGCCGGCGACGACCTCGTAGAGAGGTTCGGTCTCCTCGCTCGCGACCCGGACGAGCCGGACCACAAGGTTTTCGAGGAGACCATGCGCCTCGATACTCGTGGCGAGTTGGTCGATATCGGCCTTGCGGGCCGTCTTGCGCACATTGAGTGCGGCCCGCTTCAACTGGCGAAGCGGGATCGTCATGAGGTTCTCGCTCATGTTGCATCTCCATAAATGATGGATGAAGGAGCGTGGCGGCCTCTTGGGCCGGACCACGCGACGAAGACCCGGAATTGAAAGAACAGGTCTTGCGCCATCATCTCGAATGGAGAGGCCGCTCAGTAGGCACCGGAATTTGCCGATCCGGCACAAGCCGGGGCGCTTCATTGCTCGTCGGTATTCTAGCGGCGCGAAAGTGCCTCTGGATCTGTAAGGGGGGATCCGGTTCCGAGATTGGAGCCGGTCCTTGTGCCGAGCCGGCAAAAATCAGCTTCTACAGATGTGCACGATTCGGAGCGACAATGTCCGTATGACGGATCAAAACGACATCTCGTATTTCGCCAAGGTCGACTATCGAAACGAAGGAAGCAAATTTGGCATCAAGCAGGACGACCGGCTTTCGCACTTCTATGTCATCGGAAAGACCGGAACCGGCAAGACGACGCTTCTGGAGACGCTTGCCCGCAGCGACATCGATGCGGGTCGCGGCTTCGCATTGATCGATCCGCATGGCGACCTTGCTGAACGCGTCGCGGCCTATGCGCGCGAGGTTCGGCCGGACGACCTGCGCTACCTCGACGTCCCCGATCCGGATCAGCCCTATGGTTACAACCCGATGAGGCGCGTCCCCCTCGACAAGGTGCCGCTCGCGGTTTCAGGCCTGATGGAGGCGCTCAAGAAGCACTGGTCGGATGCCTGGGGAGTGCGCATGGAACATGTGCTGCGAAACGCCCTCTTCGCACTCCTTGAGCATGGTCATGCGAAGCTCGGTGACGTTCTCCGCATGCTCAATGACGAAAAATATCGCAAGAGCATCGCTGCCGAACTCCAGAACGAACCGGTCAAGGAGTTCTGGGAGAAGGAGTTCGAGAAGTATTCCTTCCGCTACCGGGCCGACGCAATCGCACCGATCCAGAACAAGATCGGTGCCTTTCTGGCGGACCCAACCCTAAGACGTCTCCTCACCGAGCCGAAAGAGAAGCTCCGTTTCCGTCGCCTGATGGACGAAGGCCGGATCGTTGTCGTGAACCTCGCCCGTGGCAAGATCGGAGACGACAGTGCGGCCTTGCTGGGCAGTCTTCTCGTCACCACGATCGGGCTCGCCGCCTTCAGCCGTGCAGACACGGTTGAAAAGAAGCGGCGCCCCTTCTTCCTCTACATGGACGAGTTCCAGACCTTCACTACGCTTAGCGTTGCCGGAATGATCTCCGAGCTTCGCAAGTACAAGGTTGGGCTCATTCTCGCGAACCAGCATCTGCATCAATTGGAGCCGGATATTCGCTACGCGGTTCTTGGAAACACGGGCACGCTTGTGTCGTTTCGGACGGGCCCTGACGACGCAATCATTATGGGGCGTGAATTCGCGCCGCGCTTCGAGATGCTCGACATCATGAATCTCGCTAACCACCACATCTATTTGACATTGATGATCGATGGGGCACCGTCCCAGCCGTTCAGCGCAACGACGCTCGCACCACAATCGAGATAACGCAGCGCCATCCTGTTCTTACGAGTATCGAGTTTCATGGGCTGCCCGAATGGGCATAGCGAGAACGGAAATCGTCAGGGCTTCAACTTTGTCCGTTGCGCATTGTTGAAAGCAACGATGACGCTGGCAATACCGAAGAGAATCCGTAACAGCGAAACTTCCAATCGAGAAAGCTCTCGCCGGAGTATCTTCGAGCCTACTTCCATATGTCCGCCGACCGAATCGCCTACCGGCGTCCTCGTCTTGTGCGCTGCGTCTCGCGCGGCGTTATAAGCAGCGGCTCGTCCAAGGGCAGGTCCTTCTGTCCCTTCTTCTTTCCACCAGCAATGGGCAGCTTGAATGAAGGCGACTTTCTTATCTCGTCGGCCGACTTGGCTGGAGGTTCTTTCCTTTGAACGCTACGGCGTGCGGCCGCCGCAGCGGAAATAATATCGTGAACCGGCGGTAGATCTGGCCTATTGCCCTTAAACAGTTCGGCTATCGTGCGGATCTGTACGCGTGGCCGAAGTTTGCCGCCGGCTTCAACAGAACCGGCCTCCCGCGCGGCCTTTTCCATATCCACTGTTGGCTTGTTGAGCGTCACAAATACACCCAGCTTCGCATCGTGATTGTTCATCGCACCTATGAGATCGCGCACGTGCGAGGCGTGGATGTTCTTTCCACCCTTCACCGAAATCACAGCGTTTCCAATGGTCCTGGAATCGTCTTGAAAGTATATCCAGCCATCGACGCCTTTATCGGCCCCCTTTTTCCCACCTTCCCGCGGCTGACCGTCAACGAGCGTTATCGCCCAAAGTTGGAACTGATGCTCGTCAAGTTCGAACAGACGCTTGGCGCCGTCTACGTCGAGAGGTATGCCCTCGACGATGTAATGCGAGCCGCGCCGGCGCTTCATTCTTGCGAGGCGACGTTCAACAACGTCAATGGCAAGGGCTGTAATATCTATCCCGATCCAATTGCGACCAAGCTTTTCGGCGGCTTCAATGGCAGTACCGCAGCCACAAAATGGGTCTAGGATTGTGTCGCCGGGATCGCTCGATGCACTGATAATGCGTTCCAAAAGCGCCAACGGTTTTTGGGTTTGATAGCCTAGTGACTCCTTCGATCTATTGCTCAGCACAGGAAGGTCGGCCCAAAGATTCTGAAGTGGCACGCCCGGCATTTCATCCAGATAACGTTTGTATTGAGGAACAGTGCCGGGCCGCGTCTGAATTACACGGCCCTGTCGGATCAACTCTTCCATTTTCTCTTTCGAGTATCGCCAATAGCGGGAAACGCCCATTACTTCATAGTAGGGGTTTCCCTTTTGCGCTCCACCTGGACCCTGTAAATTATCGATACGGTATTTTCGACCGTCTTCGTCAACGCGCCGATAGTCGCGGTCAATGTATGCCTGATCGTATGGCTGATATTGTTTGTTCCACGTTTCCGGCTTTCCTTTCGCATAAAACAAGATGGTATCTGTGACACGTCCGAAGTGGCGCGATCCTTGTTTGCCGTCGCTATGTGCGTGCGAACGTTTCCAGATGATTTCGTTCAGAAAAGCTCCCGAACCGAAGATCGAATCCATCAGAATTTTCAGATAGTGGCTTGCACTCGAATCGCAGTGCAGATAGATGCTGCCTCCGGATTTCAGAATGCGATGCAATTCCAATAAACGTGCGGCCATCATAGTTAGATAGGCCATCAGATCGCTTTTGTGCATGAAGTTTTGAAGCGAACTGATGATACCGGCGGCTGGAGAGCCACTGTTCATCACTATCGCAAACGCTAGATCGGTGGACGGACCCCACCGCCAGGAATCCACAAAGGCCTGATGTTGTGCCTGGGCCGCCCTTCCGTCCGGAGACTTGTAAAGAAGGTTGTACGTCGCCTTCGAATTAAATGGCGGATCAAGATAGATTAAACCAACGCTCTCCGATGGCAGCTGCGGCAGCCATTCGAGATTGTCGCCAAAGTAGAGCTTGTTCATCCACCGCGCCTCCCGCCAAATTATCTTGACACGGATGAAACGAGAATTGGTTAACGAGGCGCTTGATAGGCGCGAGTCCGACACACTATCTAGTGGTTGGCGACGACTCAGACTCTAGGAGTGAGAGATTTTTGGCTCAAGGATTGGAGCGACGGTAGGAGGAAGACGGTTGAATGACCTGTTCTCGACCCCTTATCATCTACCTTAAAGTCGGAGCGCTGATAGGACACGGTCGATTATCTGTGGACAGATAAACGTCAAACACCGTGGGCAGCTTCGAGATCGCCGGCCGAATGCTGGTGTGCAGCGGGTTGGCCCTATGTATCGTTCTAATGGCATATCTTCCGACTCCTCATAGCGTTTCCGACGAGATCGCTTCGCTATTGCTTTTCGTTGGCGGAGTGCCACTGACCCCTGCGACACTCTGCAAAACGTTGGATATCCGTTACGCACATGTCTGTACGCAGAACGGGTCTGTGCTATAATTGGTCCATGAGCGAAACGACTACCAAATCCGGCAAACGTCCTTCCAAGGGGTTCACTCTTGGCAGGCAGAGCTTTGCGAAAATCAGCGAGGTCGAGGGAATTCGGATGTCGGCCACGATGGCTGCCGAGTTTCGCGAGTTTGATCGGAAGGGGCTCTCCCCGGAAGAGCGGCGCAAGATCATCGCCGCCAAGTATGGCAAAAATCGCTAGTCGCTTTTTCTTATGTATGATGCGGTTGCAGATCCCTATTGCTACCCTGGCACCCCCGTTCTCAAGAATATTCCCGGTCTTCGAAATCAAGCTGCTCTCGATGAGTTCGAGACGGCGAGCACAACGCAGCGAGCGGATGAGCCACTGCCACCAGGCCGGTTGAGCGTCACCCACTACCGTGCGCTCCATCACCACCTCTTTCAGGATGTATACGTTTGGGCCGGCAAGTTCCGCACCGTCCGAATTTCAAAGGACGGAAGTGCCTTTTGTTATCCCGAATACATTCAACGCGAGATGTCTGCACTCTTCACCGATTTGAAAGAGCAACATTACTTTCAGGATCTGCCCTCGCATGACTTTGTCCGCGAAGCGACACGTTTCCTGGCCACGCTGAACGCGATCCACCCGTTCAGAGAAGGCAATGGACGGACACAGACTGTTTTTCTTGCTCTGATGGCGGATCATGCCGGCCACCCGTTGGACATACAGAGACTTGATCCTGAAGCATTCCTAGAGGCAATGATCGAGAGCTTTCACGGTGATGAGACATCGCTGCTCTGGCAAATCCAGACACTCCTCGCATGACGCCAATTGCACCCGCGATTTCGCCTCGAATTTCCGTTTTTGTTCAATCACATAGGGAAATCGAGAGCCTATGAAGAGCCTAAGGCTTTAAAACAATTCTCAAAATACTTGTAAATCATTGGAAAAAATGGCGCGCCCGGAACGATTCGAACGTCCGACCCTCAGATTCGTAGTCTGATGCTCTATCCAGCTGAGCTACGGGCGCATGCACATCGCGGAACCCCAAGGGGGCAGGCGGATATTTCCACCATCTCGTCGAAGGCGGGCCACTCTTAAAGCCTTGAAGGCTCAAAGGCAAGGGGGCGCAGAGGCCAAATCGGGGGCCCCTGCCCCAAAAAATCCGCCGGAAGCCGCGAGACTTGTCCACCTCTCTCACCTTTCAGGATCACCGGGCCTCAAATTTTGTGACGATCCCTGTAGGACATGGCGGCACCCAGCGTCCCGGCCTCATAGACGGCACGAGCGACAGCACGGGCAACGCAATCCGCCGCCATTGCGCCGAGCGCCGAAAGCGGGCCGTGCCGCGCCTCGTGGC
>AZIJ01013903.1_pt1 | contig 54815 bp, 70 predicted proteins | sample 359151 | NCBI WGS metagenome assembly AZIJ01 (sample SAMN02429718, study PRJNA222666) | marine sediment metagenome | biome: Sediment sample; isolation source: enrichment culture of sample MGS-ElMAX(UA) from oil contaminated site at the... | place: Egypt: El Max | collected 2013-01-23 | depth 9.22 m m | reverse complement strand
ACGCTTCGCGCTCTGGATGGAGTACTCCCGCGCAAGTGATAGAAGCTGGCATCGCTATCCAAGTAGACGCGTCGCCAGCTATCCGCCAAAAACCCCAACGCGAAGCTGGCTCAGCCCATCTCGGGCTCTGCTCCTGATGAACCTCGCTTTCGGTACACTTTAAACTTATCTGTTCGGGGAGTAGGGTAACGAACCTGCTTGGTCAGTTCAGAGACCTCCTCAACAGCGGCAAAGAACTCATCTGTTGCGCAGCCGCCCAAAACAGGTGGAGATACAGTGTAGTCGGTTACCTCACCGATGAAAACGATTAGGGCGTCATCTGGAAGATACTGAAGAGCCCTGGCAAGGTTCCCGTCTGTCGTTGGCCAGCAGACGAGAAGGGTGTTCATCCACGGGTTGTATTTGTGAATAGCTTCGTCTGAGCGCAGGAACTCAACGTCCGCGACGTGCCCCATCTCATAAGACCCATCATGCCCCATTTGGAGGCTGGTTGTTTTGATATCAACCCCTTTTTCCTTCAATGCAGCGCTGAGGTGGCCACGGCCAGCGTAAACCTCCAAAACCTTGCGGCCATTAAGCATTTTGGCGAGGTCGTCGATCAGTGGTTTGCTTAGGTAACCAAACAGGCGGTTCTTATGGTGAAAATCTTCCCCTTTGCTTGTCACTTTCTCGGGAAGCTGGCGGTAAATGCTTTTATCTTTCGCTGATTGCTGTGTCGACATGAATGAACTCCGTTGTTGCATTCATCTTAGCACAAGCGCGAAAGAGGTTTCCCAGGGTCTTGCTGTTTGTTGGTGATGTTGCAATTTATGATATATTGACAGCGATCTCTCTTATAACGAAGAGTGGGAATTTAACGATAAAAGGGGCATGCGCTTGGAATCTGTCGAAACTGCGAGCTATGCAATTTGGTTCCTTTGCGGGATTATTTTGATCTTGCTTGAGGTGACTGTTGCGCCAGGGCTTTTTGTTGGGGTGATTTTTGGGGCTAGTGCGGTCGTTGTCAGCATTTTGATGAAGCTGGGCTTTTTGCCGGAAGTCATTATGCAGGTGACCGTTTTCTGCGGTTGTGCAGCAGCTATTTTGGTTGTTCTTCGAGTCTTTTTCCCTCAGCTAGCTGTAGGAAAGGTATCGTCCAAGAGCGAAGACGATACTGAGGACGGCTGCGGGATCATTGGTAGCAAGGCCACTGTAGCTGATGACTTTAAGGGTTCGCATGGCGTTGTGCTGATGAATGGCACTCGCTGGAACGCGACCTCAGAAGACGCCTTGATCAAGGGCGATATGGTCACGGTGACCAGCTACGGAAGCACCTGTCTTTCTGTCGAAAAAATCAAATAACACAATATCTAAAATAAGGGGCTTTTAAATGCTGAACCAGATTATGTCTTCATTTCCGATTCTGGTGGGCCTTGCGCTTGCTGTTATCCTCTTCAAGGTAGCGCGCATCGTACCGCAAAGAACGGTGTACATTGTCGAGCGTCTTGGTAAGTATCATGCAACGCTGGAAGCTGGATTCCACTTGCTGATGCCGTTTGTAGACCGCATCGCTTATAAGCATACGCTTAAGGAGCAGACCATTGATGTGCCTAGTCAGTCGTGTATCACGAAGGACAACATCCAGGTGGTCGTTGATGGGGTGATGTATATCCAGGTTATTGACCCAAAGAAAGCGAGCTATGGCATCGAAAACTATAAGTTTGCAGCTGCTCAGCTTGCCCAGACGTCCCTTCGTTCGGTGTTCGGTAAGATCGACCTGGATAAGACGTTTGAGGAGCGCGAGACGATCAACACCCAGGTTGTTGAGGCTCTGGACGCGGCTGCAAACCCATGGGGCGTCAAGGTACTGCGTTACGAAATCGCCGACATTCAACTGCCTCCGACGATTCTCGATGCGCTGGAAAAGCAGATGCGCGCTGAGCGTGAGCGTCGTGCTGTCGTAGCGAAGTCCGAAGGTGAGCGTGAAGCCAAGATCAACATTTCTGAAGGCCAAAAACAGGAAACCATCAACCTGTCTGAAGCTGACAAGATGCGTCAGATCAACGAGGCTGAAGGTAAAGCTCGTGAGATCGAGCTGATTGCGACTGCAACTGCTGAAGGCCTTGCTAAGGTTGCTGAGGCTCTGAATAGCGAAGGCGGCAAAGAGGCGATGAACCTGCGTGTTGCAGAGCAGTATGTCAAAGAATTTGGCAAGCTGGCTCAGAAAAATAACACCATGATCTTGCCAGCTGAAATGGGTAATGTCGGGGCCGCTGTTGCGACCCTGACCAAGGCGATGGACTTCTCCAAGCCCAAGGCTTAAGGCTGCACTCAGGGGCTCATGCCGTGATCACTGTCACGACTGAGCCTCTTTAGGTACTGGGTATAGCCAGCGATAAATTTGTCGAAACATTCTTTGAATGGGCCTGATTCTTTCTCTGTGAAAAGAAACATAGGCATATCTGACTCAGCAACGTAGCGTTCTTTATTGCACCAGAACTCGTCAGATTCTGCCCAGGCTATAGCTTCCTCTTTGGTTCTTTTTTCTTTCCAGCTTTCCTTGATTGTGCTGATAAAACCATTGGGATCTGCCAAGTAAACCACATAATGCTCACCGAGCATCGGATGAGGCTGCATTACGACTAAATTGCCATCAATGAGATCAGAGTGATCACGGCCTTCGCAGAATTCTGGGAACGGACTGGATTCGAACGAATCATAGGCCTTGCTGCAACGGTATTCTGCAACGGAAAGCCGGACATCCGGGTCGTAAAAGTCAATATTAGTCATGCTGGCTCCTTGGGGTTGAGTACAGAATACCGAAGGAGGAGGGCAGGGCTCAATGATGGTGCTTTCGCCAGGAGTCGAACCTGGGGCCTCCACCTTCGGAGGGTGGCGCTCTATCCAACTGAGCTACGAAAGCCTATTTAAACTGGCGGTTCATACGGGAATCGAACCCGTGTTTCGGCAGTGACAGTGCCGTGTCCTAGACCCCTAGACGAATGAACCAAAAATGGTGCCCCATGCCGGATTCGAACCGGCGTCGTCGGATAGAGAGTCCGAAATCCTGACCGCTAGACGAATGGGGCGAAACCTATACAACGGTAATGCTAAATTGGCGTTCCCGGCAGGACTCGAACCTGCAACCATCCACTTAGAAGGCGGATGCTCTATCCAGCTGAGCTACGAGAACAGCAAAATGGCGGTTCATACGGGAATCGAACCCGTGTTTCGGCAGTGACAGTGCCGTGTCCTAGACCCCTAGACGAATGAACCAAAACCTTTAAACCTGGTGCTTCCGGCAGGATTCGAACCTGCGACCTTTCGCTTAGGAGGCAAACGCTCTATCCAACTGAGCTACGAAAGCAAAAAACTGGTACCCCATACCGGACTCGAACCGGTGTTAACGGATTGAAAACCCGCTGTCCTAGACCGCTAGACGAATGGGGTAGAACTCTTACTATCAAACTGGTGCCTTTAGCAGGACTCGAACCTGCAACCTATGATTTCGTAGACCATTGCTCTATCCAGTTGAGCTATAAAGGCGCAAACAAAAAAGCCGGAGGTTTTGGCCCCCGGCTTTGCAATCTGGGGGCGTCTAGCCCCTTTTAAAAAGAACTAGACAAGCGCGCAGGCGTCTTCATCGCGGCGTTCGCTGCGATCATCACGTCTCCGGTTAACAGTTGTCATGTTCATGCAATTCTCTCTATAAATTCAGGGCATAAAAAAACCGAGGTTGCCCTCGGTCTTTTAGCGAGGGCGCTTAGCCCTCTGAATCAGAAGCTAAGCAAAATACAAGCGAGCATCATCGCGGCGTTCATGCCGTTCAGAAATGATGATGTTGAAATCTCGTCTCATAAAAACTCCGTTGTTTCAAGCATAGTATGAAAGGAGAAATACCGTGTCAATAGATGGATTAAAATATTTTGCGGCTATTGCTCATGTGTAAAAATGGAAGCATAACGACGTAAAGCGGATGAAAAAAGGCGTTTCATGATATTCGATAAAGCACAAAAATCGCGACTCAAGGCTGATTTGCAGAATAATGACGACCTCAGCCTCAGAGTCACTGCGCTGTCCTGCTTGGCATCAAACCTGATCCAGGAGCAGCAGTATCGAGAGCTGGAGAACCTTTTTTTAAAAGTCATCCCCGCTGCAAATGGGAAGCAGGGCAATGGTGTAGTCAGTCTTGGATTGATGACGGAGCTATACGTCACCGGGAAGATTGTCGGGCATCAGCCAGAAATTGAGCAAATCTGCGAAAAAATACTCTCGAAGCTAAATTGCAACTCGACACCAGGGGCCACGTTTTATCGAATTCTGGAATCCTTTGAGAACAAATACTCAGAAAGGATGAGAGAGCCGTTCGCATACGCATACATATCACTGTTATTGAAGAATATGGACGACGGCAGCTTTTTTCGGCATGCGTTTAGAGCCCTACATAAAGACGAGAGGCTTGCGGAATTAATAAGCGATGCATCAGGTGGACGAAAATTGTACAGGGATCGCAGGATCAAGTTCATCAAAAAGCCTGATCGGTATAGAGGCGAAAGCATTGCCGAGGTGACGTTTGAGCCTATAGATGGTAAGGACGAAGACTCAAGATTGGAGAGGTTGGACTTCCCGTATGAAAACATGGGCAGAGTAAACGCTATATACCTAGAATCAATAGAAAAGTCCTTATCGATTTGTGAAAAATTTTCAAACCATAAAAATGATGTTCTTTTTCTGTATGGCTCATGCTATGGGTGCGATAGACACTTATGGGATAAACTTGGAATGTTTCCTGAAGCTCTCCCTTTTGTTAAGAATGGGATTCTGGAAAATCCTGAGCTTTATATTGCGCTTAGTGAAAATTACGCAAATCTTGATACTGTTGGAAAAAGGGTGTTTAGATACGTCCCCTGTTTTTTTGAAAACAAAGAAGATGCTGATACTCTTCATTACCCGGTTTACGAACAATATGATAATAGTTCATCCAAAGCAGTTGTTTATGGATATAAGGAAATAGATGCATTCAGAAATAATCATGAAGTTATATTTGAAACATTAAATTCGATTGTTGATGATAGGTATATTTACGGGTTAATGCCTAATTCAAATTATCTTTCAGTTTTTGATTTGCGGTATGAAAGAGATATTGAATTCAAAATATCTGAAGTGTGTCCCGAAAAAATGCGATTGGCAAGGGACTATGTTAAATCATATTGTCCTTCAGGTCTGGTCGCGTCAGCTTTGGTAGTCAATCATCAAGCCATGGAAAATAGAAAGACTCTCCATATTGATGTCTCTAAAGCCTACCTCCTTACCACTTTGATTGGTTCTGTTTTAGGTATAAAAACTAATAGAGAAATAATAAATTCAATAAGCTCAAAGCTAAACGAAACTCATGACTTAACTTATTTGGCGCTGAATCATGATGTAGTTTTATTTTTAAGCGAAAACGGCATGATAAAAGGAAGGTGTTTGAATGTCGACGCGTCCAAGGAAATAATTACTGGACTTTATGATTCAGGATTCTCAATAAGTGGGAATATAAGGTTTGTCGGAAAGTGGGATGATTGGCATAAAGAAAAATCAAACCAATTATTAAGAGGTATGGCTGTAAAAATGGGATATTGGCCATATGCGACAGAAAAGCCAAGATCTCTGGAAAGCGTATTCTCTCTTTATACGAGAGGTTACGATCCAGAAGGGGCAATTACTTCTTATGTAGCCTCATTTTCTGCATCTGAAGTTGCGAAGCTTATAAGCTCAGATAGAGCATATATGCTAGCTGCAACTATATTTGGCGAGCCAGAATTGAACAACTATGTGAAGCCGAATAGCAATTGGTTACGGCAGCGAATTATGTCACATGATTTCGAAATTTAATCTAATAAAAACGTATTGATAATAGGAGTAAGCGTAGTGTTATGGCTTCTGACTTTGAGCTTTGAGGATGGCGCAGCCAGGCCTATAGGCCTGGCTCTACTCCTGATGCGCTCACTGATGGATTTGAAATAAGATCTATAGGACGAGGAAGAGTATCATTCTCGCCATAAGTAATCTGACTCGATGGGAAATGAGTAACAGAGGAAATTTTGCTCGTGTCGAAGATGACAATCCATGACTCATTTTTCGAAAGTGATGCAGAGTCTGTTGAATAACTGATACCCAGTTCTGCAAATTTCATGCTTAACTCCGCACCGCGTTTCCCATGCGAGAGGTCTTCGTTTACCATCAAATTGCGGATAATATCAGCAGGCAACCATCCTGATGAGTAATCCAATTCTGGAATCTTATGAAAGCGATCTTCCCGGTTTTTCATCCTAGCGGAATTTTCTTCTACCAATTCCGTGAATTCTGCTCTCAGGGCCCTTGGAACCAAAGACTGAATAATCTCTTTAACAGTATCCAGAGGGAGTGCTGTTTTCTCTAGGACAAGTCCAGGCTCCAGTTTCAGAAGCATTACCTTTCCACCGCCTTTGGCATATTTTGCGGCGGTTTCGTACTTGTTAGTGCCATAGATACCTGCACCCCATTCGGCGCGACCTTTCTTCGACGGCCTTATTTCCGGAGGGCTAGTCCAACGACGGGTTCCGGTGTAAACCGAGAATTGTTCTTTTATCATGGTCAACCTTTACGTTATTTAATTCAGTCTATTAGGGGATACGTATTTGAGTAAAGTTTTTGCGTTGAAAAGGTGATGTCGTCAGGGGGACAATAGGATATTGATCTCTTGCGGAGCCTCAAGTGAGCGTTAAAGCCTACCACGTTACAGATATTGCAAATCTCACATCCATAATGACCCATGGGCTGATACCGCAGATTGGCCCTCGCTCATCCAGGCTTGAGCATGCTGAAGGTGTTTACTTATTTAAAACGCTGGAAGCCTACGAAGACGCAATGATGAATTGGCTGGGCGACGAGCTTTCTGATCTGGACGACGGAGAGGTTGTTGTCCTAGAGGTTGATGCAACAGGCTTAAAACTAGAAGAGGGTGGTTATGAACTCGTCTCAAAGAAAGTAATCTCTCCCACTAGAATTGAACGAGTTTTAACGGAAGATCTTGATGTGTACTTGGAACTTCAGCGTGAACCCGAGAATAAAGAAGCTAATACTTCAGAGCCGGATAACTCTATTGTGAAAAACCATGGTGATACCATGTCTATAATCAGTCATTGTTATAGTAGTGTCTTTTCTGATTATTGGAGCAATGACCTTTGATTCTTTTTCACGGAACGCCTAATGGGAATATTGATCGTTTCGATACTACACCTATTTATTTCTGTTCCTCAGTGGATGTTGCAAGCGCCTACGCGACCCATAACTTTTCTAGAGATGAAAACGGATTCCCGTCTGTTGTTAAGGCTAGCGTTAACCTGATCAATCCGAAAGTTTTAACTGAGCAAGAAGCGCTCGATCTAGTCGGATACGATGAGCAGGAAGGGGAGATCTGCTGGCTCGATTTCGAAAATCTGTTGTATCACTTCGAGGACAATGGTTACGACGGCGTTATTCTGTTGGGAGCGAAGGACTTTGCAGGAACCTCTCCAAGCGGAGAAAGATTGACGGCACGTTACGACCAATATATCGCTTTTAACGCTGCGGCTGTCACGATAGAGGGCTATGTCACCATTGCCCCGGAGGCTGATCTCGATCCGGCTAAGCCTAAGAACACACCCAAGAATGAAGCCATTGAGATGAGCCTTTAGGGCTCCGGATCGGTGCTAAGGGTTGTCGAGAGATTTTTTGGCTCAGCTTTGTCGGATTCCTTCCAGAGAAGAAACTCATTCAGCAGGCGCTGACTCTCTTTCCACCACGGATATTCCTCTACCAGCTTGGCCAACCTTTCAGGTGCTTTTTCTTCCAGGACTTCGACAAAGACTTGTCGAAATATCCGGAAATCGAACGGATGGTCGACGCCTTCAAGGTGGGCAGCGTCGTAGTGTTTTCCTTCGAAGTACATCCAGCAGTGGTCTAGGTGCTTCTCTACCTCTAAAGCCAGAATGTCATCAACCGTAAGACCTGGCAGGGCCTTAATATCCCATGCGGGTGGAATGTCTTCATCGTGCATTGAGAGATAGACCGCCTTACTCAGAAAGGTAAGGCCTGCGAATTTGGGCTCAGCCCGTGCGTGTTCGTAGCACAATCCTACGAAGTCTCCACATAGGCCTGCCCAAGCATCCACCGGGCCTTCGTCTAGCTCAGGAGACGAGAAAAACAAAGACAGCACCTCGGACATGAGTTCGTGCAGTCCTTCTTTGTTGTCGCTGGATTTCATTTGAACGCCAGTTTTACAAAACTATTTTCCGAAAGAAATTGATGCGTGCTCATGGCTTCTATTTTTCTTGTTTAGAGACCATTCAGGAATCGTGTCTGAAACAGATAATCCATATTCTTCTGGGCGGACAAAAACATCTTCGTTTGCATTGATGATAGAGTCTTTAACATCATCAAATTCAGCGGCTGATGCTTGAGTGTAAGAATCTGAAATAGATCTATTTCGCTGAACATGAACGGACAAGAGTTTTTCATTTTCCAGATCAATTACGATCTTTGTTCCTGTTTCGCCAGATTCTTGATCAAAAATGTGGCCCCAATAACCTTCGGCGTATTTTTTCATAATTTCTCCTGGTTTTATCTCTACGAGCTATCATCATTGACGCAAAGCAGGAGTTAAGTCAATAAATAGTGAATGGACTTTCTAATTCCGGGCTCATTGGTGATGAAAGGGTATTTCTTGGAGTTTGCTGCAACATTGCACCGGCAATAGCTGTTCGCAGATAATGAAATTAACAGATCTTGAGGTTTTGAATGACAGATTACGCCGATTTCAAGGCTCAGTTAATCGAGCGCTTTAAGGATGACCAGGCAATGGGAATTCGAGAGGTGGATTCGAGCACAGGGCTTACCGAGGAAGAGCACGGTGATAGCGACGATTACGACGGGGTAAGCGTCCTTCCGAGTGGCGATGCGATGGGTGTCTGCACGAACTGTGCGCGCTATGCGGTCACCGTCATGGGCGAAGGCCAAGTCTACGGATTCTTTACTGATGACAATCCATCGGTGACTGATGAGGAAATTTTGGGCTGCGGCGGACATGATTTTGCCGTCTTCCGAAACCGGTACATTGTCGATATTTGGGTTAGGCATTTCGCAGGAGTTTCCGATCAGCACGTTTTTGATCTCCATGACCCCAATGACCATGCTAAGATCCGAGCCCTTTACGGCGATCCTGAGTGCTGGGTTAATCATAGTCCTGAAGCTGTTGAGCCAAAGCCGCTGTTAGTCAATCCTGGTGAAGGTTTGCAAAAGAATTCCAAGCACAAACGTAGTGTTGAAACTGAACACAGTATTTAATAAGGAATCTCGATGTAGTAGTCTGTGATAGTCAAAAGACCTGTGCTAGTGCTCAGGTTTTTTTGTTGCCAAAATCTCTTGAGAACGGAATTTAACGGGAGAGGGTTAAATGGAAGATGGAAAGCGGGAGATAGACTCCCGATACTTCAGAAATGCGTGTTGGTTGTCGCAAGCGAGCAACGCACATCGATACTTGATGTGTAACGCCGAAGGCCGTTGGGACGGGGCACAGAAAGCATACGTTCACGCAGAAATGTGTTCCTTCTATGTGGCTATTGCCGAAGGGATCTCTGATGAGCTGCTGGCTCGGGCCAAGGCTTCAGATAAGTGGAAAGCAGTGCACGAGGCCACGCAGGCCCTGACTGATAACCTGGATACCGAAATCGGCTTCCCGTTAAAAGGTCGGCCTGATTACGACACCCTGGCTCCGCTGTTCTTCGAGCGTTTTCATGACATCTGCTTGAAAACCCTTTGTCTTTAGGGCACCCAGACCCAGGATGCTGGCTGTCAATATCTCGTTAAGTGATCGGAGGTAGCATGTCCGGAAAGGTTAGTCAGGAAATTATCGATCTGATGCTCGGGCCTCAGAATGTTCAGCAGTGTGATGCAATAGACGCACCAAGCGCAGAGCGATTTGAGTACAACCTTGGTCGCTCATTAGGCAGCAGACTCGTCGAAAATGGGTGTGTATCGACGCAGCGTAAAGCATGTTTTCTCACGACCGAAGATGATGCCCACTTTTTTTCAAAAGGCCTTTATGAGGTATTGACCGAACAGGGGATTTCGCTGCACCTTGTTTGCATGTCGAATAGGCCATCCTGGCTGCATGACGCTGGCGTTGAGATTGCTCCTATCATCAGGCGATTGGAGCAGCCTGGCTATGAGGGCGCTGTAGACCTTATAGCGGCGCAAAGACACACCGGAAGGCTAAGCGTCCTTAAAACGAACATCACAGCCGTGTTGGAGAAGGCTGACCCGCAAAGAATCCTGGTCGCCATGCCATTTTCTGCGCCTGGTCTGAACGATCAGCTGTTAAGTGAGTTTCCCGATAAGTACGCAAAGCGATTCAGTTTCGAGTGCATTGCTGAGGGTTATTGGGGTGATACTCCAGATATCCTTCCTGTGACGCCTGATGTGGATTCGGAATCAAGCAGGCCCTTTCCGGCTTGGGTTTTGGACATCCTCAAGGCGTTGTAGATCAGGAAGCCCGGAGGCGGCAGGAGGGTTAGGGCCTCGATCTCCATTCATGGTTATGACGATCCGGGCTTTTCTAACCAATTTAGCATTAATTGCCAAGTCACTTGCAAGGGCTTAGAATGCGTCGAGAGCCCCTTGGCTCGGGAACCCGGCCAACGGATTTTTAAGAAATTGTCATGGCGCCTTGTATGTCCCTTTATCTAGTCTATCCCGTGCGGATTCACAGAATCTGTGAGATACAGAAGCTCTGCCTTCAGCTCTTCGTCCTGGTTTTTTTCTCGGTCATATGCGCTATTGCTCTGTCTAGTTACATGGTCTTTCAGGGGAAAGGCGTTATAGAGACCATTGTCCAGAACAGGCCTACCATCGAGTTTATAGAAAGCGTATACCCTTTGATTATATGGATGGCGATTTCCGTGATTTTCGCCGGGGTCGCGACAGATGTTCGGCGGGCTCTGGTTTCAAAAGGGGTCGATATATTCGATTCGTACATCAAAGAGTTTGATGATGTGGTCGCTGAAAGGATGCTTCAGCATTTTGCCGCTAATTCCTTTTGGTTCTACGTTATTGTCTGGATTTGGTGTGCATCAGAGAAAGAGCGACTGTACGCAAAACAAGCGGTTGAAGGTTGAGTTTTGGAAGGTATCGGAATCATGATTTTTAAAAAAACGGAATTGCGAGAGCTTAAAGCCGAGATCAGGAAACTAGGGGACTTGAGGTACCACCTTGGGAGAGGATTATTTCATCAGGTGGAATCAGATAATTTGAAGAAGATCGCCGTTATTGTCTCGATATTTTCTTCATTTTTGATAATGTTTACCCTTATAAAGGGGAGCCCTCAAGCAGACGCCATAGCGTTAATGATGGCGGTTGCGATGTTTCTTATCATGAGCTTCATCCTGATTGTGATGAAGGCAACGTCAATCGTTTCCTGGAAGTATGTCCAAAGCGAGCTAATGGATTACCTTAACAAAGATCCTGAGGCTCACGGTGATGCTGTTGCAAAGCTGGATGGATGTGAGACATTCGATAAGGTAGTCGCCTACGAGATTATTCAGAAAGAGATTTCCCGGCTGGAAAGGAAAATCCTCGCGTTAGGATAATGCATACTTACCGGCTAATATTCGAATAGCGATTCGCTGCGCTCAAGGTGATAGTCTTTCCACGCTGCATCGAATCGAGTCACTGCCTTCTTGACTCGGTTCATGCATGACCCAAGAGACTCTCTGTACTCCTGAAATAGCAAAGAGAAGCCATCATCCACATGAGCTTCTGCTCCAAGTATCCTGACATCCTCCTGGTCTTCATTTAAGTCCAAAACCGCCTCGTTTTTGAGGACAAACACGTGATCATGATTTCCTGCTAGACGGCCACCAAAAAGTTCTCTGGCGAGTAGGGCAGCAAATTTACAGCTACCAGAGCGGTCGTCAGAAGGCTCAAGCCCTGATTCACGTCTACGCTCGTTCCAAAGATCTGCCATGATCTTTTTAGCAATTCTTAGATTGCTCGGAGTAAGAGGATAACGCTCAGGGTATGTGTCTAGAATGTCTTTTCTACGCAACATTAGCTGATCCGCCCAAGTCATAGGAATGAACCTAGTATGCAGGCTTTTAAGCAGGATTATCAACAGTCTGTATACCTGGTTAATGTTTGAATTACAGCTTAATCCTCAGGCATTATAGGGAAATAATTAAGGAGAATTTCAGTGACAACAAGAAGCAAAAAAATAAAAGATCCTCGCTATGATTCTCTGGCTAAATATTTGGAGAAAGCAAACGCAAATCCTGAACAAAAGGCTATATTGGCTGAGTGTCTCTCATCTTCAAAGTTGGATCATGCAGAGAATGTTACCAAGTTTATATCTACACTAGCAGAGCTGGATTCACCAGCAATCTATGCCGCAATGACCCTAAAGTCGACCTTGCTTCAAAACCGAGCTGGGGCGAAATTTTCGGTTTTTGACATTCCTTTTCCTGGAGATCAAGCCATTTTGAATATTGATCTTTGGCTAATTGGGAATGATCATTCGAATGAGTCATTTGCGAAGGCAGTGTTCCCCGAAACAGGCATCTCTGATGAGGTTATTTCGAAAATACCGACCTATTGCGGTGCTATCAATGATTTGTTTTTCTGTAAAGTTATGGCCAGAGGGGTAGGTGAATTTGTACGTCTCTGTCAGATGAATGGCGTATCCGAGTATGCATTGAAGTCTTCACCTATCGTTGATGACTCAAAATACCTGGATGACATTTTCTACAGAATACCTGTTGCCCCTGAAAAGCTGGAAAAGCTGGTCGATAGCATCAAAGATAAGCGGTTGGAGATTGTGGCGCCCATTGTTAGAGCGTTAGTTAAAGATGCTGATGTTCATTGTGGTAACCAGAATGAAGGCGAATTTGTTCAAAGCCTTGTCAATAAGCTTAAGGATTCTGGGTCTATCTACCATGTTGCGATGTCTTGTGTTACTCAAGCCATGGCTGCGCAGAACAGTCTCACACCAAGTATTTCCTCTAAGATGTACGATTTCAAATATAGTGATGATCAGAGTACGAATATCGGCTTCAATCGAGCGTTGGGAATGAAAGAGCCGCTTTCTGACAGTGATATCGTCAACCTGATTTGGTCGATCAAAGGGGGTTGCCCAGAAATTGGTCAATACGTTTCACCAGAGGCGCGCTCTAAGCAGGCCATGAGCGATCTTGAGCGGAAGATGGCCATAATTGACATTGACCTCCCGGCTATTCAGGATGCTCGTCTGATACGGGATTTACAGGCTGCGGACAAGAAGCCTGCGAAAAAGCGCAAGTATGATCAAGACGTTGCTTTAGAAGGGTAGGTTAATGGCTAGAGGAAGGCACTTTACTCATGAGGACTATGGGCTCTATATCCGCCCTGACAAGATCTCCGTGAGGATTTGCTACCTCGACGCTAACGACTCCAGAAAAGCGTATCATCGGCAATATTCTCCCAAAGCAGGAGAATCGATCTCAGAAGCCCTGGTAGCCGCCAGGGCGATACGGGACGATCTACTTACGAAGCCTGAGGTGCGGCGTTACCTCGAAAGCGTTTACGTCGACCCTACAGGCGTTGTTGCCACATGCAGTCGGGTAAGGCATGGGGCGAAGGATAAGCTTTGTGAAGGTCTTTTGGGTGTCAGTGCGAAAGTCTCAAGGATGAAGCTAGCAGATGGAAAAATAGCCCAATACCTTGTGATTGTAGGTTTAAACAGACCCTCTGGGTCGACGGGCCCTAAGTACAAGAACGGGGTTTTTAAGAAAATAAGTCCTATCGAGAGAGACAATGACCAGATCTATAGCCGCCGATGACATCGGCATATATCCAGGAAAATCAAGACCCTATTCCTGCTTATACCCGTCTTGGTTGCTACCTGACAAAGAACGGCGTCCTGATCTTTAACCAAGATGACAGGAATGGATTCACAGTCGCCTTTGTTGGCATCAAGCCGATAGGCTCAGACACTCCCTCATCTCTCATTAACGTCGCTTGTACCCTGTCGCTTAAGTGAACGACTGGCATATCTATGGGCCCCTGTCCAGCCATCGCTGACTGCGATGCAATAAGCACTGCAAGGCTGGTGGCAATCACCTTTGACGAAATATCAACTACATCCGCTTTCGCCAGGAAGTTCTTGAGGTCTTTTATCATGGGTTTGGATCTTCTTTGTGCTTAGAGGTTTTTTGTTTCTTGACCTGAATTTCGTCCCGATCCATATCCCACTTAGTTCCGATCTCTGATAGCTTGAAATACAAGTCATCTATCATATTGAGCTTATCGGTGCCGGGAATAAAAGCCGTAATAACAAGAGAGGCTTCCATACTTATTCCGCCATGAACAGCGGGAAGGTTTGGTTCAGCAAGGCACTTAGCGTCCATCCCTGTATTCTTTGTAAATTCAGCCAGATCATCCATATTAATCTTTGCGTCTCTAGCGATATCAACGATCAAAAGAAATCCAGATTTTTTTGCATTCAAATCTATAGCCACTCGGCCATAGTCATACAATAAACCGTCTTCTGATGCCTCATAGAAGGTGTCGATTTCAGTCTCTGAAATTAAATCACCATCGCCCCAAATATTATGGTTATAAACGTCTGAGTAAATCCCATACAAGTTGACCATCATTGGTCGTTCTTGAAGCCCAAGTTCGCCAGGACGTACAGGATGTTCGAACACCGTGCGATCAGGATCGATCTCAGGGAAAAGAGCGGTGACGGCATCCGCCCCAAAGTCTACAACGCATGCCAATATCCCATCGCTTAATGCATCATAGTCTCCCGAGTGCAGCTTCATTACCTCCAGCAGACGGGCTTTTAAGTCATAAGACATCGAATTTTCTCGCTTTCATCTTTCAATTTCAGCAAAGGAGTTTCCGCCGATGCATCACCTGCAACGCAGAGATTTGCTGCAACCGCAACCCTGACTAACCTACCGGAACACGATTCGAATTAAGCATATATTGACAGAGCATCAGGTCTCGCTGACAATAGGTCAATTATTCGGTATACATTCAGGCCGCACTTCATGACCCTTCGAGAGCCTTTGAGTAAGAAGCAGCAACAGCTTCTTGACGTGATTCGCACCCTTACCGCTGAGCTTGGGCATCCACCTAGCTTTGTCGAGATAGCCAAAGCTATGGGCTTTAAATCGAGCAATGCTGCATGCGACATGGCTAAGATCCTGGTGCGTAAGGGGTATCTGAAGCAAAGCCCCGGACGCAGCCGGACGTTGGTGATTATTGATGACAAGGAGGCTGCTCCGACCAGTGAGGACGATGGAGACGTTTCACTTCTAAAGTGGGCGGTGAAGCGCCATAACCCGGTTGCGGTTACGGAATTCGGCGCAGCTTCTTCCATGAAAAACGAGCGGCTTCAGGCTGTTTTTTCTGATAACAAGGCACTCCAATTTCTCTATGAAAAGGCAGATTTTGTAGAGAATCAGCTCAAGAGCATTTTTGGCCAAGGTGAGGACGACCTGTCGGATAGAGCCGAGTCTCTGATGCGCTTTCTCAGTAAAGACCTGTGTGGGGCCCAGGAACCTTTTCCTAATGATCTTTACCCGCTCAATGAGGCCAGCGTAGCAGAATCGTTCCTTTACGCCTGTATGGGTCTATATGAGGGCAGGACTACCAACTATATTCAGTTCCAGGCTTGGCTGGAATCACATCGTAGCAATTAGGGTTTCTCCAATGCTAGGTTAAAGGAAAAGGAGATTTTTCATGGCTTTGGGTTATCGCGTAGTTCACTTCGACCTTAAAAAACTGAAGGCCGAAACTGCGATGCAGAATATTCCAGTCGATCTGAGTCCTGGCAGTAAACATCAGTACGATGGTGGAATCTATCTAGGCACAACAGAAGACTTCACGGAATATTACGTTGACTTGAGTGACAAGGCCGATATCGTTTTAACCTTTGAATTTGACGAAAACGATGTCATTTCAGGTGATTTGTCTCCAAAATCAGAAGTTGTTGTCAGCAAAGCGACACTGGTTAACGCGAAATTTCATGATGAAGAGCTTGATGAAAAATTTGGTCACTTCCTCAGACCAGAGATTGTTGCAAAGCGTAAGGCTATCTGTTTGAAAGATAAGGAGCCGGTGAGCAAAAAGCGCAAATCTATGGTTGTGGTTCGTACTCAAGACGCCAGGCTTGGTATGTTTTCTGAGATGGATTATGTGTATGCGCTAGGAAGAGTGCCTACGAATACTTCTGCTAGAGCAGCACTGTTAGATTTCGAAGCTCATAATCATCCTAAAACGAGCTTTGATCTTATGATCAAAAAGGTATTGGAACACGCAGTCACCACTGCGTTGTACTCAGGTGAGGATCAGGTGGTTTCTTTTTCTGTAGTTGATGGCCGGGATGTGTATCCAGCTGAAAATCCAGGTGAATTCCAGTACGCCGGGCCCTCGGTCGAAGCGACGCAGATGTTCAGAGTTAAAAGCGACCTTAGTGTTCACCTTGAGCGGATCTCGCCCTACAAGAAAAAAGAAGCATCTCTCAGTCTCTAGGGCTCGAACCAGAAAGCGCCACATTCGTGGCGTTTTTTTTGGCCTATTGCTTCCTCAAATGCGTCTAGGTCGCCTATTGGTGTAACTGAGATAAACAGGCTCTCAGTAGCAAGGTGAGCACATAGCCGATGGTAACCATCAAGCATGACATCAAAAGGAGCACCGCCTAGTTCTGGTACCGGTATATCGATATCACAGGGCTCTAGCGTGACCCCTGACTGGATAAGGCTGGCCAGGTAGGCTATCCGACGCTCATGCCATTCGATTGGATAGTTTAAAGAGGCATCGTGATAGGTGATTTCAAAATCGGATGCTTCCAGGTAAGAGAGCACGTTTTGCATGCTAGCTGGACGGTTTGTGTTCTGCCACACGATTTCTTCGAATGGGTTAACAACCATGTCGAGAAAGATTTCGGTGGGTATTAGGTAACTTTCACACTCGTCGATCAACTCAGTGTTCCTATATAGGTGCAGTCTTCATTGACTATACCTTTCAGCCAGCTGCATTTCACGAACTACATATGTATTTCTTTGATTCCAAACCAGGTGGATGGATTGATATGCTGTACGTATTGGAAAAGGCGGCGAGATGAAAACCAGAGACAGTTACACATTCTTTTTTAGCAAAGCGGATGTCTTCTCAAATTGGTATCCTCGGGATTTCACCGTCAAAGGTAAAACCTTCTGTACTGGTGAGCAGTACATGATGTACGCAAAGGCTATGTTATTTGGGGACACGGAGATCGCAGAAAAGGTTCTCCGGGAGCCTGACCCGGCAGCGCAAAAGAAGCTTGGACGGCAGGTGAGAGGGTTTGATCAGAACACCTGGGATCAGCGTTGCGTTAGCATCATGAGCGCGGGGCTTTTTCACAAGTTTACTCAGCATCCTGATCTCGCAGATGCTTTGCTTAAGACAGGAAAGACTGTGCTTGTAGAAGCATCACCCTATGACAAAATATGGGGTATAGGCATGGGAGCTGATCATCCTGATGCAACAAACCCTGCAAAATGGAAAGGCAAGAACCTGCTTGGTAAGGTTCTAACGAACGTGAGGGCCAGGTTGCTAGAGAGCGAAAATAGCTTTCCTGGGCCTGGCCGATGAATTTGTCATTGAGGATAATGGGCGTGGGAAAATTTAAGCGAAGCCATCACGAAAATATCGGTTTTGTTTTAAGCAGAATGAATTCAAATCATTTGCTAGAAAATGGGTGTTTTCTTACTGGTAGCTCGGCAATTTCATTACAGATAAAAGAGTTTAGAGATGCTGTTGACTTGAATTTTATCTGTTCTAGTAAAGAAGGTTACAAGAAGATACTGTGTGAGATAATAGAAGGAAACGTCGAATATCTTTTCGGGGACGAAGTATCTCCTTCAGTAGATTTTAGGCCATTTCGCTGGGGGGTAATGGGGCAGGTGGTTTCAAAAGGCGTCCCGATAAGTGTAGATATCTTCAAAGCTGACAGCTCGCTTAATTTGTCAGGCGCTCAAAGCGAACGCCTGGGTGTACCTGTGCTTAGCAATCATGATCTTTTCGTCCAAAAGATATGGGCAACTTCAGATAGAGGTTCAGAGTTAAACCCTGAGTACCATAATCGTGACTTTATTGATTTGTGTTTAATGTCTGCGGCATGGGGAGGGCTTACACGGTCAGCGCTTGATGTAGCCTCCGAGGAGTATGGCCGCGCTATCGTGAGCAAAAGCCTTTTGAACGGGGTTGGTCGTATCAGCGACCGCCTGGTTTTAAAGAAATGCATGGAAGGACTCGGCATGGATGCAGGATTTGAAGATGTGGTGCGGCTTTCTTGTGAAAGAATTAGAGAGCAAGCTCTTCTTCTTGTCGGCAAGCGACCGCAGCGGGAGAATAGAAGCGTTTTCATGCCGAAATATCCTGATTTTGAGGATCTGACTCTGGTAACCTCAAACCAAAACAAAATCCGTGAGTACCTGGAAATTGCTGGTGACCGCCTCGATATTCAGCCAGGAACTGACCTCCGCGAAGTAATGGGCACTGCCGATGAGATCATCGTTTACAAGGCCCTGGAGGCCGGTGAGGGGAAGCTCGTTGAGGATACTGTGCTGGTTGTAGACGGTGCTGAGTGTGTCGACGTCAGATACAAGATCCCGGAAATTCTCTCTGGCGCCATACCGGTTGGAACACCTTTGAAATTGCAGGTTAGGCTCGGGGTGTTGTGGCAAGGCAACGTATTCACCTTCCTTGGGGAAGCATCAGGAGTGTCGTGTGAAAAAGACGGCGATGGTTTCGGAGTAGATCCAGTGTTCCTTGTCGCTGAAGCGGGAGAGACATTCGCTAGCCTTGCCCGAAAGGGGCTAAAGTCAATATTCTCACCACGCACACTGGCCCTTAAATCTCTTGAGGATCATGTAGCGCATAGTGTTCATGTTGCGGACTACATCCCTGCGTGGAAAGGCCAGTACCAAGTAGATAATCTGAAGGCAAAAGAACCCCCGGAACCTAGCCCTTAAGGAACGGGGTCGAGTTTACTTGTAATTCTGTCAATTTACCCTCATATATCTGAATAGGCTGCGAAGAGCGGCCCATTTTCCCTTCCGCATAGAGTTTTAAAGGTTATGAGTATGCCTGAGATACGGTACTTGCCTGATGTGTTTGAGTCTTTCCCTGATGTTGAGGCGTTGTGGCCTACGCTTCCATGGGATCAGCGCACGGAGACTCGTCAGGAGTGCTTCTTTAACGAACGCGGTACCGATTACACGTATGGAGAAGGCGCGGGGGTTCGCACCTACAGTCCTGCTGGCCAGGATCTGATTCCAGAATGGGTGCGTGAATGCTGGAAGCGCGTCGAGGCCATGTATGGCCACCCGTTCGAGGCTTGTTTCATCAATGGCTATCAGCATCACAGACAGCACCTCGGCTGGCATGCTGATGACAGCGAGATGATCGATCACAACTGTCCGATTGTGGTTGTCAGCTTTGGTGCCAAACGAGAAATCTGGACGCGGGCTATTGACGACACAAAGGTGGTTAAGTGGCCGCTTGCGCACGGTTCTGTGTTCGAGATGCCTGCGGGTTTTCAGCAGACACATGTTCACCGCATTCCGAAGCATTACGCAGAATGTGGTAAACGTATCAGCCTGACATTCAGGGCCCTGGTGTGAGATGAAAATGATGTCGCTTTTTGGGTTTTTTAAAAACCGAGTGGATTTCCTTGAGCCAAAGACTGAGCCTGCGCGTAGCGTTTATCGAGCGCTGAAGGATGAGTGCAGCAAGAGAGAAGGGCGCTCATTAGAAGAACAGTTGGTTGCTGAAGTCGACGCGGTGCACCGGGAGGCCTGTAAGCAGGCAGACAGGCTTGGGAAGCGGCATCCATCGAAGGCCGAGATACAGCAGGCTGAGACTCTCGCATATGGGTCTGCTGACTACTGCTCAAAGTGGGCACGTGCTGTAGCAGATTTGCTCCTATAGGCCAGAGTTATGAATTCGAGAAAACTACCTGGCAGCGCGTATGCGGCTCTTGATGCTGACTATTAGGCCTTAAAGTTGTGCTGTGGATCTGACGACCTGTCGAACAAGATAAAACAATCCTGCCTCAATGCTTGCTACTGGACGTGTGTCGCAATACGTCTGTTTGTAGCTATGCAGTGCGTTCATGAACAACTGATAGCCTTTAGGGTTACGGGCAATGCCAAGTCCGCTCTCGAAAACCTCATCGAGGACGGCATAGCGAGTTGGCGCAAGCATCCTGAGGTGCTTACTCGCAAATGACACACTTAGCCCCTTGATTTGAATTCCACCGGAAATGGCTATCTCTGCTGTCGTATCGGGTCTGATCCCGGTGAGCCAGCGCCTCAGGGCTAACACCAGGGAATCGTGACTGTTATGCTTTTGCAAATTACCCCAAACCCTGGCGCCACGGCCCCACTCATGCACCTTTTCTGAGAAATTAAGGATATCGATATCAGAGCTTTGGTCTGTGATTTTTGCCCCCAAAGCCTCAACTTTTCTGGTGTTTTCAAAATCCGCTGACACCAGTCTCATGCCGTGTTCCAGGGCCTGTTCGGTAAATCTGAAGCCGAAAACAGATCGAACAACACCTAAAGATGGCTCGTCATAGTCACTGGCAACGCGCATGACACCGTCATGGCTTTGGAAAGGAAGCTGATCCTTGCCTGCGCTCCCGAGTATGCCTGTGTGCGCTATAGGGCAGACTGGCACCCATGCGTTTACCGGAACACTGCCAAAAGGATGATCCTTCCGGTCGCCTAGAGCGTCGCGAAGGGTTCGACCGTTAATCATTCCAGCTGGATGTGAGTATCGGATATTTTCTGATTTCACGGCTGTTCTCACGTGCTGAGTGAACTGATAAAGCCTTACTGCCTTGTCACCACAGGCTACCACACTTAGCCCATGACTGAGGTGGCTTAATTGACAGGTTATTGCCTCCAAAGAGAAAATGAGTAAATAGACGGGTTACATAAATTTAAAGAAGGTTTGCATGAGAGAATTAAAAGAGCATCCAAGGCATCCTGGCTACATCTCTGTGAGAATAGTAGACCAAGAAGACCCAGAAGACGATGAAGCTGAGTATTTTTACGGCTTGTATGTCTTTAGCAAACAGAACCCAGAGTTTGCTATACAAGAATTTGTAGGAGACCCAGGTGCTTATTACGGGCCTTATTTTATTGTGAAAAGCATTGGCGGTAATTGGGCTGAGGCAATAGAAGGGAAGGAGGTAACCTGGGGAATTGTCGGGCAAAAAGATACTTTGGAAGAGGCAAAAGAGCACATCCTCACCCTTGCGAAAAATGATGTTACACCTCTGCCTATGATAGTGCCTGACTTTTTTGAAGAGGAGTCAGAAACAATAACATCTGTTGACGGCTACAAGATCAACTCGGTAATAAACCCTCTATGTCACAGAGGCGTTAACGATTACTCAATCTCTTGCACAATAACGCGGCCTGACGGCAGTCCTGCGGGAGGAATTTGCGTAGACTCATTCCAGGATGTTATCAACTTAAGGGACTCTTCTTCATATATGAAGGAATGCCTAGATCAAATTGATAAATTTAACAAGATGCAAGAAAAAGCTGAGCTAGATTACGAGACGGAAAGTCTCGTTAAGCAGAAGAAAGACGATACTTGGGAAAATGACATTCCGTTTTAGATATTGTAAATAATTGCCATAAATTATGCTTTAAAACAAAAGATGGGTAATTTCTTGTATAGCATTAATGAACTCTGCGACCTATGGAACAAACTTGGAGATATCCCTGTTTGTGAAAACGGAATGAAAATAGATGAACCTTTTCTTCATTTTGAAAAAGGTTCGGACGTGCTAGAAATATGGCACTGGTTTGAAAAACAAGATCATAGGTTTATCGTAGGTGACGTAGGAGGGATGATTGGGCAAGATCATCCATATAGGAAAATGGATGAAAAACAAAAAAACGTCGATAAATACGAACAAACCCCATCTCTCTGAACCCGTTTTGATGAAATTAGAGTAGATACTTTGGTTGCATCAATTTTGAGTACGCAAAATGGCTATAAATTTTGAGGAATTTTTAAAAGGCTGGCTGGCAGCTAATGATCTATCCACTGCCAGGGAAGTCAATTCAGGTTTGTGCGAAGACTTTGCTATCGACTTATCAGAGAGCCTCCCCGAGGCGGAGGTTTTGTACACAGAAGACTTTATTGACTGGGATAGTGATGATTACCCTGGTGGTCATGCATGGGTTTCTTACCAAGGAAAATACTATGACGCCGAATGCTTAAATGGCGTTACTGACTGGAAGTCTCTTCCATTTTTCTTGCGTAAATTACAGCGATCCTCTGATTGCAAGTTAACGATAAATGGAGGCCCTGCTTAATCTAGCCTAGCCTCAAGGAATAGGGGGCGCCATTATTTTCTTCCATGTTTTAGAATTCAAAAGAGCAGTCTTCAATGCGGTTTTTGCTCTTCTTTTGTTCTCTAATGGACTCATACTAGAGGCAGTCATATGAATAAAAATAGATTTGAAGAACACCCATTACACAAAGGTTACGTAGATGTGCGCAATGGGTATGAGTGTTGTTTTGAAAGAATGCTATCTATAGCAAGCGTAGCTCACCCCGAGTTCATGATTAAATTGGTCTATTGTGAGGACGGTTATCCTGAAATTTTGGTTTATCGCACAAGGTCTGGAACGTATCACACTGCGAGCGAAGAAGATTACATTCTGATAAAAGAAGTAGAGACACTAGACGAGGCAAAGAAAATTATACCTGAGCTTGCAGGAAAAACATGGAAACCACTACCAAGATTATCAACATGTCACCCTGTTAATTTATTGATATCAGGAAATCACTCTCTAGATATAATAATTATCGATAACGATCAGTTTACAGAAATGGAATACGTAATATACGACCCAAATGGAAATCCTGTAATTCATAAAAAGGAAGAAATAAACCTGTCCTTTATTGAGCAACTAATTGACTCAGAGGAAGCGCTGAATGATCTACTGAAAAAGCCTTCGTATGACACAAAAGAGTTGTTTACAAGGCCTGATGAATACATTGAGCTGAGCAGGGAATCACCAGAAATGGTGTTGGCAGAAATAAGTAAAATAGGTGATGGGGGAGTCGCTAGATTAGTTGTGTGTGAAACTTATGAGCTATTCCTCAAAAAAAAGATAGTAGAGCGAGTTAGGAACTTTCGGGGCATAAAGGTAGACCCTTGTGACAGCTCGGCAGGAAATACTGTAGCTAATGAAGTTGAGTTTGACCTAGTGGCAAAGCATATCAGCAGCGCGATTTATGACAGCGCAAAAGAAGTCTCACTTGACTTGGATGGAATAAAAAGTCTGGTTAAAACGATTAACGATGATGATATCAACGTAAACGCCATACTCTGTAAATGCGATGGTGGCGATAATTGGATAGAAAAACTAGGAGAAGACCGTCCGCACAAAGCTATGAGACGAGAAAGGAATGCGCAATGGGATTGCGATATCCCATTTTAACAAAAGGACAAAATCCCTCTCGAAATCAATCGCATAGCCAGAAGAAGCGCCATGTTAGAAGGAGGGGAGGGATCGATAGCCTTACCAGCTTGCTGAGCAATTTTTAAAAGGGCCCGAAGGCACATGGCTTAGATACAGAATTCCTATATGTTCTGGTTTGTGTGTTGGATGCCAGACCAGCGACGAACCTCAGTCAGTGCCTGGTCATCTAATTGGGCTTTAAGCAGGATTTCCGAGGCAATTCCTAAACTTGATAGTTTTTCTGGAGCTACCGATCTTGCATGTAGTTGCAAAGCCCATTTCCGCAACTGAGCGTCGGTCATTGGGGCGGCGGATGTAGACCCAAAGAACAGCGCTGGGGCCTGGGCCTTTTTGCCAAATGTGCTGCACAGCACAGCACAGCATCACCGTTGTCGGCGCGTGGTTTAGAGTGCAGCTCGACACATTCTCGCGGAGCGGATTTGTTTGGACAGAAGGGAGGGATTAGGGTCAAAGATACCAATCAAAACACCGGTAATTTCTATTACCGGAGTTATGTGGATTGGTCGGTTTTACTGGGTTTCAGGTGGATTTTCGTGCCAAGGACGTTTCCACCTGGGAAGCCGCTTGGATGTCTACACGTTGACGATGTAGCATCGACGAATCTCTCTTGAGGATACTTGGATGGCACGACCAATAAACACGGCCTGGTTCGAAACCTTTATCGAAGCTGAGAAGATATTCAAAGCACGAGGCGCCAACTGCAACGTAACGAGTGTCGCCGCAGAGCTTGATGTCAACAGCAAGCTCCTCGGCAGAATGGTCGCTGCTGGCAAATTCTTGAGGTCTGTCCTGCCAAAGGCAACCAAAAGTCAGGTTCGTTGCAGCTATGTCCACTTCGAGACGCTGGAGAAAATTTCACGATTTTCACCACGAACTGCAAAATCCCTTGCAGACAAAGCCCTGAGCAATGCCGTATCAATCGAGGAGCTGAAACTTACCCTGGAGTCTTTCCGAAAAAAGAATCCAGATGCTTCACCCCTTCAGATTACCAGAGCGAATAACCGGCGCAGCTCCCTGCGATTCTATAGCGATGTAGACGCCTGCATGGCCTCTAACTCATCAGAGATGTTTGGTGTCCATGGTGGAGAGATCGTCCTGGTTAAAAACCGCCCGCTTTACGAGGGCCCAAGGCATTTGGTCTTAGATAAAGATGGAGACCTTTATGCCCAAGTGATATGTAAGTGCGCTGGCGAGTCTAAAGACCCTCTTTTGATCGCAATGTCTTTGTATGATCTGGCAAAGGCAAGAAGAATAGACACCCTCCTCGCTAAAATATGGATCGTTTTGCCTAAAGATTCTGAGGTGCTGCCGCTCCTGGCTGAGATATCTGTTCAAGACCAGGCCTGTGCGCTTGGCCGCGCTTGGTTGAAACTGGGCTATGTTACCAAGAAGCAAAACGGTGCCGGTTTATGGCTGCACACCTTTTCCGACAAGGAATATTCCGATGCATATCGTAGGATTGCTGAGGGGAAATCACGCGCTTCTTCAGACCTTTTGGCCCCAAGATTCAAAACTAAGCTGTCGAACAGATCAACACTCCCGATTCCCCTGCTCTTTCAGGCTGAAAAATAAGCCCACCAGGACAAAGATGATTCTTTTTATGGAAGCAGGTAAGTTAGATTGATTGATTTCTTAAAGGGTGCTTTTCGGTTTTTATATGGCGAGAGGATGTCGCTTCAAGCGCAATCATTTCTCAAGGTTATGCGAGGCCCACCAGGCTTGAGTTAGAAAGTCATGTTCTCAACAGGAGCCAGGCTCGCAACAAGATACAAAAAGCGTTTTTGAATATGGGAGTTGCTTGTGGTTTAGATAAATTCCCAGAAAGCCAGTCAGAAGAGCTTAATCAAGACGGAAATTCCGCTCTTAAAACCTACCGGGATATAAAGTACTTCAGTGTTCCCACTGTTATTCCGGATATCATCAGTGAAGAAGCCTCTATTTATTTTCGAGAGCGGGTTTCGTCTGTGCTTAAGGAATATGGCAACACTTGTTTGCTTCTCTGTGAGAGCGATGAAGTCAGACAGGAGGTCGAGTTCAACCAGGAGGTTGTGAAGCGGATTTCTGAGTGGACTGTTGGCCTATACGGGAAGCGGAAGCGCCCGGTTCGTGCAGCTGGATGCGAATTAATATCGTAGCATCCTGAATCCATTTACTAATGTCTTGCGACAATGTTAATCTGATAAAAATAAATCTCATTAAGGAGCAGTTCAATGGATAATTCAAAAGCGGTCAAGATTTCAGGTGAAACTATTGATCTTATTAAAAGCATTGGGATGGAATATATAAAAAGAGAAGTTACCCAATTGCGTCTGCCGACTTCAGATGAAATAGGTAAAGAAATTACGACTTTTGTAAAGGATGGAGATGGGGTGCGATTTGAGTCCAAGAATGTCATCAAACCATTTTCTATTCATGCTCGTAGTAGTGGTGTAATTGGTAAAGATGAGAACGGAAAATACTTCTTTAAAGAGTGGTTGATTGATTCAGAAATTGCCATAAAGAATTATGGGTTAGCAGCGGTTAAATCGTTGTCAGAAAACTTTTCTTCTCACATTAATTTCGAGACTATTTTTGCTGCACGTTTAGATAAAGAGCTAATTAAACTTTTACAGTCTGGATCTGGTCAAACAGACCCAACGAAGTTGTTAATTGAAGTCGACTTGAGCGATGAGCCGATGGTTGCAAATTTGGGAGATTACATTACTAGCGGAGGGTACTCCATATCAATCAATGATATGAAGGATTATTCTAAAGTTGGTCAATCAGGCCCTTTTAACATTGGTCTTTCTCAGCCTAGACTGCCTGAGAATTCAAAAAACTTTGATAGCCTAGTCGTAAATCCAAGAATGACAGATGCTGAAATCAATGAACTTAAAGAGCGACTAAAAGGAATTGAAGTCCCCGCTGAAAGAAACTTTAATGATTATAAGAAATCTCTTCATAAAGATGTAGAAGAGTTTTTTAATGAGAATATTGACTTGCTTGACAAGGGTTTTAACGAAAAAAAACTTTTAGTTCTTAGCGAAGTTCTGGATAAAAATGGAGGCGGTCTTTCAGACTTCAAGCCAACACTTTTGTTTCCCAATGTTCAAAGCTATGTAGCGACTCTTGGAGATTACGATTCTTTCGAAGAAGTAATTTCACGGCTTGATAAATTTCTAGATAAAAGAAAAGACTTATCAAAAAAGGTAGAGATTGATCATGGTCATGGGATGTAATTAGGCATCTCTCTCGAAAAACCGCTCTTTAGGGCGGTTTTTCAATAACTATCTATAAGGAAAAACATTGATAAAGCATTAAGTAAAATGCCATTGCGGCGATCAGAGTGACCATGTTGTCTCATTTATTTTCGATGAAGACCCTCAAAACGAAAGTAATGATGTTATCTTGATTTACTCTTATTTGAATCACTGCAAAGCCTGGTATAAGCGTATCGGAGTGGCCTTCAGATACCTTTTTGGAATTGATAACACCTTCTGTCATTACAAGGAGACGCTTTGCGAAAAACAAAGGGCTGTTGAGCTACGTCAGTGGCTTTCCGACGTTATACCAACGATGGCTACTGCTGACACAAAAGACACTTCTAATAGCGGCCAGGAAGGTTGATGGTAATATAGCCCTCACCTTTTCACGTGATTTCCACTTTTCCTGAAATATCTCTTAATAATCTTCTCGTTATGATAATAATGGTCGTCATTATGGCTCAAGCATTTCATAATCTATGCAGATAAAATTAGGCCCGTATACGGAGAGAATTAGGTTGGTACGTTGCATTTCTATCAACTTTCTTTCACAATCATTGCCTCTATTTTTAAGAGATATAGCTAATGAAATTAAAGCAAGAGATCTATCATAAAGAATATCTTGTGGCCGTAAGAAATGCTGTAAATATGGCAAAAAAAGGGTATAGCCTTGCTTTTGCAGTAAAAAGAGCATGTGAGCAATCAGGTTATCCTACAAAGTCGCATGTTGATAGGGCTATGAGAGAGGAGCTGGGTGAGCGTTTTTTGGAGCTTAGGGCAGAGTCAGCCAGATCTAACTACGGCAAAGGAAAAGCGCGAGCCTCTGACGGACTGAGTTTTCCGAGGAAGCATTCTGTGATGCAAGAGGTCAAAAAATCAGAAACCCACTACCGGAGTATTTAGATTGAGGGAGAGGTTTGGCTCACGGTGACGATTTTCCGAATATAAACATCCCGTCCTGCGCAGACAGATAACATCTGCTTGCGGACAGAACAGGACTACCGTCTTCACGGCAGAACGTTTCCATCTGATACGGATCGTACCGGACGCGGGCACCCTTGTTGAGATCAACAGAGCCGCCCTCCTTTACGTTGGCTAAGCGTCTGTCTTGGTAGCAGGAAAACCCTTCAATCCACTCCAGGGTACCTATTGCAAAGGCATGGACGTTCTTCTGCCGTTCTTTGAGCACAAGCCGTCGCCCTCCGGGGCGGACGACGAAGGTGGTATCGACCAGGTAGGCGCTGGAGCAATGTCCGAGAATCCGGCTGGTCTTGTAGTCCTGGATGCTCAGGAGGCCGTTGGCCAGGTTTCGATAGATCCGTACCTTCATTCCACACCCGATCCTGGATTTAACAATATATAGATAAATGCAGCTTCTGCTTTTACCGAATAATACAGGATTTATAACCAATTCAGCAATTAAGGCAAATATTGTCTTGACAAGAAGTCAAGATATGGCTAATATTGTCACTAAAGGCCAGTGCCGATTTCTTCAAAACACAAGGAACTACCCCATGACCATGAAAAACACTCTCCGTTCCTCTGCCGCTACTCTTATGGCCGTTGCTATGCTGACCCTGACTGGCTGTGCTGGCATGAACGCCAATGATGCGATGAACAAGGTCTCCAGCGGTATCGGTACCGGTATCAGCTTCGCCTCTTCCGCCGTGAACGGCGTTGTTGGCTCGATCTCCCAGGCATCTGGTCTGGGCCAAGACTACGTCACTGGCACTCTGATCACCCAGGAACAGATGGCGTCCCTGAAGAAAGGCAGCGCGACCAAGAGCCAAGTGATCGCTGCTGTTGGCAACCCGCCGACCAAATCCAACGTTGGTGGCCTGGAAGTCTGGACTTACCCCTACACCATGATCGGCGGTATGCCGGGTAAGCCGAATGTGTTTGAAAGCACCATCTTCGAGTTTCGCGGTAATGTGCTGGTCAACTCCTACAAGGCCGCAGGTACTCCGGGTAAGTCCGGCAACCCGCTGCTCGACGCGGCAGGCATGTAAAACGCTCCTCGGTTCCAGCATCAGAAACCAGCCTTTGGGCTGGTTTTTGCTATCAAAATTAAGGATCAATACATGACTACGACATTTGCCTCTAAACTGACGATTGATCCAAAGGATCTGAGCATCGACCTAACGTTCCAGCCAGCCCCAGGCTTCTATGAGCCAGATGCATTTGATGCATTCTCTTTGGCTGGAGGCGAGATTCAGTCCTTTAAAATTGCGGCGATGCTTGGTGATATCCAGGTTGGTCGCCTGAACGGTTTGCTTGTGGATATGGGCTCGCTCTTTTTGGCTGGGCACCTTTATGCATTTGATCAGTTTGAATGTACAGCCTATCTGTATGAATCCATGTACCAGATACACCCACTGTTTCTGAACAGAGAGCGCATTTCCAAGGGTTTCAACGGCAAATTTATGCAGGCTTTTGATACCCGGATTGGAGCCGATCATCGGCTGGATCTTGCGGAGCGAGGGGTGTTGACCTCCACTGGAACTGACCATCTGATCAAAGTGGCAATGATTGGAGACATCAGGGTTTTGAGTGATTATCGAAACCAAGGGGTCGGCTCTGCGTTGATGAAGGCATTTATGCGGCAGATGTCTGAGCGTGTCGATTTGGCTATGGTGCAGCCAGCACCGGTTGAGGTGTATTTCCCAGAAGACCCTGCGCAATTTGATGATGAGACGTGGCTGGTGACCTCAACGACTTGCTTTAACCTCATTCGCGATAGCGAATATAGCGATGAGTTTGATGAAGGGGTTGGTCGTCTTACGCGCTTTTTTTCGCGTTATGGGTTTTCTTCTTTTGGTCACAAAGAGTATTGGATGCTTGCGAGCAAGGCCCAACTGCAAGGCCAATAGTCTTCTCTAGTTTCAGAGTGCCTGATGTTCTCTCAGGTACTCATCACAACGCCTCGCTTGTTCCTGAGCCTCTTCGTCGGAGAGGCATGGAATGCCAAATCCAAGCTCTTTAGACCAGATGATGATGTCGACAGCACGAGGGTCTGGCTCAGTGCTCAGTTTTCCCTTCCAAATCTCGTAAGCAGCTGCTTCGGCTGAGATGAGTCCATCGGCGTATTGCTTCACCAAGGCTACTGCTTTTTCAGAAAGCTCGATCATGGTTCGTATCCACCTTGAGTCATGCGACCATGCAAAGATACTCCCAGCTTATCGTTTACGCTCGGAGATTGACTGACGATCTGATTCCAAACTTCTTCTGACGATTCCAGGAAACCCCACTTCTGACAGTCAATAATAAATGACTTGGTAGTGAGAACGACTGCATGGAGATCGCTATCGTGCCTGGCAATCATGGACGGTACTTTGCCGTTTTCATAGACAACCACAACGTTAGAGATGGTGCTGGAAACCTCGTCTACTAGCCAGTCAAGAATGGCTCTTTCTCCTCCATTTTTCATCCTGAAATTAGGATTTTCAAGTCTCGCCAATCGAACAGCTTCACCTGTATCTGTTTCAGCAATGACGATTTTCTTGCTCTTTACACCCTCTGCTAGCCAGTTCCGAATTTCTTCAGTGCCGGGCTTCCCTTCAATCAGCGCTTCGACCACAACCAAATCTGGAATGTAGACAGTGCCCACCATGTTCAAAAGCTCCAGCTTTCCAGCTAAAGCAAGATGGATTAATGGGCCTGTATCAGCGGTGATTAGATGAATTTTGTTCATATGCTTTCCTGTGCTTGGTGAATTATATCATGTGAGTAATGACAGAGACATTCATCGACAATTTTACTGGATGGTCATTCTCAGACCGGCTTTTTCTTTTCTGGTATCCTTTCTGGAAGTTGCTGAGAGTGAAATATGCCAAAACACCTCCATGAGAAGCTGGCTAATAATGCATCAAGGGCTTCTGGCGCAAAACAAATGAGCCGTGAGAACAAGATCAAGCGGGTCAGTGAGATGAGCGCCGCAGAAAAAGCCCTGGCTGACGCACAACGGGCGCTTTGGTTTAAGAAGGTTGCCGCTGATTTCGATGGGTACCGCTCATTGTGAATAGCTCGAATTTTGTCGATCAGAGCACTTCAAGCTTCGAGGATCTGGCGAACATCATAGAGGATGTATTCCTGGCCGCTAATCAGCGCCCTGACGGCATGATCTGTCTAATCGGCGGCATGGCTATCAGTTTTTGGTTTATCCAGCTGATAATCAATTCTGATGAGCCTGCTGATGGCTTTTTCTTTGATGAAGCCTTCAGTGATGATGTTGACTTCTTTGGTAAGCGAGGAGCTGTTGAGATTTGCGAGTCAGGATTAGGCGTCACGTTTGATAAACCGGAGCCTCTATCGCCAAGTCCGAACGTTGGAAGGGCCATTCTCGCTTCGAGGGCTATTGCCAGTGGTATTGTTGTTGACGTGTTAAGGGGTGTGCATGGAATTGATGACAAAACCATACAGAGGGGCCTATGCGAGATCCTGTTTAGAGGTACTTCTGTCAGGCTGATGAATCCCCTGCTCTGCCTTCAGTCACGTCTGGCCAATCTCTTTGCTGGTTTCTGCACCGATCCCGCCAGAGAAGCGATGAGGGCCAAGCTGTGCATTGAACTGACTACTCGCTATCTCCAGCGTGAGCTGGCTACCCATGGGTATCGCCACTGCTCCAAGCTGGTGAAGCAAATCGAGCGTTTGGCTACCAGCGAACTGTCAATAAAGGCGAAACGGGCTTATGGTGTGCAAGTGCCAGATATTTTGGTGAATGCGGGAGCGTTGCCCGAATCTTATCGAAATGGGCAGCTGGTTCACTTCATGGGGATGTACAACAGAAAAACGGGGCTAACTGAGGGCTGAGCGACAATAAGTGACGCCCGCCCTCTACTCGCTTTCTTGCGGTGCGTTATGCGTTTTTGTTTTTCAGCAAAAACTTGTTCGAAATGACCTTGATCGATGTGCCATCACGCAAGCTCACAAACACGAGGCCTTCTCGGGAGGTTTCAGGATGCATCGAAGGGCCAACGGCTCGTTTCAGAAGGTCTTCAACCGAACCCAATTCCTTCAGCTTAAAGACCCCGTTAACCGGCACAGTGCGGAGCTTGGCGCCGTTGGCCACCAACTCGCGTACCACCTCATCGCGTCTTTCGCCAACCAGCTTTTCTCCTGTCTCGGTATCAATGATCCGGAATAGCAGAAACTCTTTTTCAGGCAGCTTCTCTGGGTTCCCGTGAATACCGGGCCCGGTGAGTTCGCCCTGGAGCGCGAGTGAGCGTCCAGTTTTGTCGAGCGCTTGCAGTAGGCATTGAGCCTCGGCTGTATCGGTGTAGGCGTTCTGGACGTCGTCATCAAACCACCAATTCCGGCCACAAATGCCGCTGTCTTTGCGGTTCATGAAGACAGTCATGCTGTAGCCATCGATTTTGATCGATTCTTCGAAGTCCTCATCAGCCTGATCGACCAGGATATCCGGGATATTCTGAATACGCTCAGATTCTGTGCGAGGAATGTACGAAGGCATGGCGCCTTTAACCGAACCAAGAAGCTCCGCAGGAATCGGCTGCTCCCACTTACGAACACCAATGGTTTCAGTGAAGTCGGTGTTTCGAATCTGTGCCTCGCTCATGCCAGCAATCAGCTGGTTGATTTCAGGAAATAGGCTTAATGGTTTAGCCATACCCTGGGCAATCTGACCACGAAATTCGCGTGTACGAATGCGGACGCCGGTAATGCCTTCCCAAACGATCTTGTCCTTCATGAGGAAATCGTAACGAGGGTCACCTTCTTCCAGGAATGAATCGATTTCAAAATATACACACGCGTCCCCAGGCTTAAACTCGCCTTTAGAGACCACGCATTTCCATCCATCAACGGTGGCTTTTTCGATGAAGTCGGCGCCGGGAATGGGCTCGATAGCGGCAATTTTCCGAACTGTGACCAATTTACGCATGAGAGAGTTGCCTTATGGCTGTCCTGTAATTCTTGCTTGCCTATATTGGGGCAATTCCCATGCTTTTAAAGCAATGCCTGTCAATTAAGCACAAAAAAGCATGGGGCTAACCCCATCGATTAGGCCTGGAGGTCGCTTCTGCCAATCGCGCCTCGATGCTTTCAGGCTCATCGTCCAAAGCGTGTTCAAACTTCTCGAACTCATCAGGGTTTAACGTGAAGGTGCGAGCGTCAGCAATCATCTCTGACGCTTTGGCCGTTAGGATATCCTTCATCAGCTGCTCGACGGTTATGCCTTTTTCTTTGGCAAGCATTACCATTAATTTCAGTTGTTTGCGACTTACATTGAAGGTAACTTCTTCTGTTTCTTCGTGTGCGATTTCGCTCATCTGACTGTCTCGATTGTGTTAGTTAGAGCCTCGAAGCGTCCCAAGATAAACCCCCGGCCCCGGCAGATCCAGCTCCAGCAAGTCTTTCGGCTCGACGGCTACGACTGTCTTCGTTCCAGTGGCAAACCGGTCAGTTTCTCTCAGTACAGCGCCACCTTCGACCTTATTGATCGCTTCCAATAGATCGAGTTTGTTTTCAAATAGTTCCGCAAGACGGTTATCCGAGACAGGGATGTACATCCACTCATCTTGCGTCTCTGATAGGTCTAGAGCCAGAGCGACATAGAACTGGCCATCTGGAGCCTGACAGGTGTACATCAACGGCATGTCGTAGTACATTAGCGTCTCAAGGCGTATGAGATGATCAAGATGCTGGCTTGGTGTTTTCATCATCAGTAGGTTTACCGAGGGTTGGCGCCGAGGGGAATTGTGCTTTTGCAGCGGCAATCAACTCTGTTGATGAGATTTCGCCGCTGAGGTAACGCTGGACTTGCGTGTCCATGTAGGCTGATATTTTGACCCCGTCCAGCATGTTGCTGGCCTTAACATGTCTGAGGTGCGCTTGGCGCTTTTTTAACTCGTCTGGGCTCATGGGTTCCATCCTACTGGCTGATTGACGCTGAACGAGAGAAAGTAGCCTTCTATCGAGCGGATTAAGGACAAGATCTCTTTTACCTGATTAATGCTTAGTTCAGCATGGGTTATGTACCAACGCAAGCTCCCTATCAAGGCACTATGCTGAATAGACTTGTACCTCGGAGCGGGCACTATCTGCTTGTTATCGAGATCCAGGATAATGACGGGCTTCCCCTTTTCCCTCATTATTGCTGCCTTCAGTGCTGATAGGCATGAGGACGCCTGAATCCATCCTAGTTCGTTAACGATATCCGTGTAGACTGTCATGAGCAACAGGTTATCGCTTTTGTGCTTGCGCAGGCTGTACTTGATGACTGTTTTCAGCGGCGCAATAGAATCCAGCTCGTCGGCGATGGCGTGAAAAAGTACTAGGTTGTCGAATTCACTGTCCGGATCACAAAGGGTGCCTTGGCAGATACGTTGGTAGGTTGCAGTGAATAACAACCTGGACGCGGGGCCGAGATTTTGGAGGTAATTGTCCGCGTCTTGTTGAATAGCAGCCGCTTCGCGGTAAGCGGGGTCGATCTCTACGTTGCCAATATGGGCTTTCGAATTAGCCAATACTGCGAGTAGCCACGAGTGGGTTATCGGGGAGTTGCGGGCTCTTGCCGCATCGCTGGGAGACATGAATCTTTTGCCGCCTCGTTTTGTGATTTGGAGGTATTTCATTTTTCTCTCATTGGTGACAGTGGGCGCTGCTTGGGTTGGTATGACCATTGTAATCTACAGCGCGGATGGCACAAGCGGGAACAAAGATGCAGGGGTTCTAACTCACAGGAACACGAACACGGGGTCTGAGAAATCACGTTCCTTGCGACGACGCTCAGCGTGTCTTGATACCTCTATCAGCGAGGGGTATTGCGCCCTAAAGGAAGGGGTTTTACGCGCTGACTGATAACGAATATTGGGCGGCATTTAGTTACAAGCCCAATCCAGCGTCCTCACGAGGCGCGTTGCCTTGCTCTACCCCATTCTTAAGCCGCTCAATCTCTGCATCAAGGATCGTGAGTGCTTTCTGCCTGGCAGGCGTAGATACCCCCTTCTGACTCAGCACCAACTTGGTTGCCTGAATGTTCCTTAGCGGTGGTTCAGACTTAAATGCGTGAGCGCGCTTGATGGCCAGCTTTGCAGCCTCCTCGGCTAGGTCATGGCAGCTACCCTCATGCCCGGTCACGTTGCACAGCATAATGCCAAGGTCAGATAGCCCTACTTTGTCGTGTTTGACAGCAAAACGCAGAATGGCTTTGGACTCCAGCTGCTCTCTGGAAACGTTGAAAACGCGTTTCTCCATAGCTTCGCGATGGTTATCGTGTTGAATGAGCGCTTCAAGTACGACGATACTGTAAGGCTTGAGGGCGTGATCCCTGATAAAACGATCAAAGGCATCCCATCCAGCCAGCGTATCGAGAACAAAGCCTATGCCTTCTGGATGGATTGTTTTGTCATTCAGGGTCATCCTGAAACGGAGCAGAAAGTCATCGTAGGAGTATGCCAGCTCTTCAATGTCTACTTCATACGGAGCCCCTTTCTTAAAATAGGGGCGCATGGTATCGGGACTGGTAATCGGGCCAAGCTTTGCGACGAGCCAGGCCTTCACGGCATGATTGAGGTTCTCGTCGGCGAAGGCTTCCAGAATGAGGTATGCCCCATTATCGATTTCAGGTCTGGACAAGCGACTAACCATCCCAGCGTGAACGAAGGAACCGATAGGATCAATAGGGTTGCAGCTTCCATCGGGGTTAGTGATCAGGTTTCGGTATTGCTTTTTCCACGCCTTTAGGCGATCCAACGACCCTCTGTCGATAATTTTTATAAAGTCGGTAGCTGCTTTGTAGTAATCGAGGTCGATTGGATGCATCGGGAATTCCTTTATCAATATTTTCCATTTTACCGATGGATGGATCGCCAAAGAAATATGATAACGCTTGTTAGTATCCCTTACCAATCCGAGCGAAAACCTCGATTTATGGCGCTTTCAGAACCTACCAGAATAGCTTTTTTGCGCGTTTTGAAAGGCGTCGAATCGATTCCAAAGGGCTTTGATGAAGATCGTCCAGAGTAATCCACGCAAACGCATCACATTCGTGGAGATTCAGATCCACATCCATGCTTTTAGCCAAAAACGGGAAGCAGGCGTCGGCATGCCAGTGACCGGGCTCGTTATTGCGGACTGGAAAAGGATGGATATCGAAGTCCAAGGGGAAATCAGAAAGTGATGTCAGATCGGTGATACCGGTCTCCTCGCATGCCTCGCGCCGAGCGGCATCAATAGGCTCTTCACCAGGATCTACGTGCCCGCCTGGAGGCAACCACAAACCCAGCTTCTTGTGCTTTATCAGCAGCGCGGATGTCATGTCCGGATTGAGAATAAAGGCTGATGCAGTAACATGGCCAATGGGATTGGAGCGAGAGTACAGTCCTTCATTCTGGGCTGCAATTTGAGGGAAAATTTCAGAATTTTCTCGGTCGTGCTCTTGGAGAAACTCCAGCGCATAATGCATAAATTGGTCTTCTGACACCAGGGGCTCTCCTTTATTGATGTATTGACAAGGTTAGCAAGGTGAATAGTCAATCTCAATGGAATATCGCGGGCCTGCGAGGTTTTGCAGGCCTTTGACATCAAAACGAAAGATCTTCGGTATCAGAACGACGAGATGCTGGTGGCTCTCGCCCATCTTCTTCCCAGGCCATGACGATATCCTTGATAGTGACCATGGCACGAATTTCACCATTAACATCAACACGTGCCAGGCGGTTGTACTGGACGTCTAGTAGCGCCGGAAAGCCTGTGCTGTCGTGTTCTGGAAGAGACGGAAGAATACAGAGCGTCTCACCAATCTCATGGTATCTGTATATGTCGTGGCCGATCAACCGGATCATCGCACGAAACCATCGCTGAAATTGTGGAGCGCTGTACTCCACCGCTATTATAGGGAATGAGCCTATGGCTATCAGCTTGATAGAGGACTAAAAATGACCTTCCAATTTGTAACCAGCTGCGTTAATGCCCCCTCTGGAGACGACATTAATGAGATGGCTGATTCCCTTCATCGCAAGGATATCAGCAATGGTCATTTTATCCGGGTTATCGCGCCAAAGCTGGGTATCCAAACCGACGTAATGGCAAGTCTTGGATATAATACACAAAAGCTTTTCGCCGACGATTGGGCGATGTCCTGCCATAGATCTTACTATCAAGGCATTCCTTGCTACTATGTTGAGCACAGCCGCATTGAGTATATCTATGTCGACCAGAAGGACATTGGAAAAGTCCTTCATGATAGACAAGAGTCTAACGACAGAAGGCTGGTAATTAATAGACTCGAAGATGATTTTAATGAGGCAATGGAGTCCTCAAGCCAAAAGACTGTAAGTGAAAAGTATAAACTTGCCAGTAAGTTTTACTTAGAGAACAAAGAAGAGCTAAACGAGAACAGGATATTGATGGCCCACCTTGATCACGATAGAAGCCTGGCCGATGTGCTCGTTGCGCTGGATAAAAAGGTAGTTATTCCTGACCTTACATTCAGTGAGTTCAAGAAAGATGCGAATTTAATTGAGCTGGGTTAAGGGGAAGCGAATGTCAGGTCTCGATTTATCAAGCACATACGAAATAATCCAATCAGCACGTGGGTTGGCGATCCTGAAAAACCTTCAGCAATTGCATCAAGACGACGCTTTTTGGGCCTCAGCTACTGGAAAAGAAATTGGGACTAAGGTACTGGATATATTGAACATCCAGGGCGATCAGCCTTTGTCTCCAACAAAAACGTTAAGAAGCGACCATAACGACATGGAGGCCTACCTTCTCAATGAAGTGGTAAGGATGATTTTTCATGATTATGTGTCATGCAAGAAAACTGACTCATTGGCTGAAGCGTTCAATGAGGTTATGGGAAAGAGGCCATCTTGCTTTGTTGTTCGTAAATACAATGCGATTGAGCTTGGGCGCCACAGAGACAACCTGATTAATGCACGTGAGCGAGAGAAGGCTTCGAACTCATTTGAAAATGGGTTTTGATGAGCATGATGCTTTCTGATTTAAAATCAGCTCGAATCGAGTTTTTGCGACGTTTCTTTGATGGAAGAATCAAGCCATTTTCCTGCGAAATAGAAAACATGGACGTGTTTTTTGAGCACAAAGATGATGTATCCCCCTCTGGAATAACTATCGAAGATGCGGTAATGGAATATGCACATGGCAGTTGTCACATGCTGTCGATTGCGCTTGCAGAAGAAATGGGCGTGAACGAGCTGATGGTTTTTACTGATAAATCAGGGATGCCGGTTCATAGTGCACTCTATTCTGGAGATAATGGTTTTATTTTGGATGCAAATGGTGTTCACCGCCTGGATGATGCCAAAAAATATTGGGAATGCTTGGCAGGCTACAAGTTGAATTACAGTCTAAAAACGATTCAAGATCTGGCCTTCTTTTGCGATCCTTCTGAAGATGAGATAGAAGATGCCCTGGATGCGTTTACATGCATCCATTCGTTTATAGATTCGCATTTTATCAAGGAAGCAGTTAAGAAAATGGATAACAAGTCCTCCACTTCCGAATTAGGATAAAGAGAGAAAAATGATATGAAGCTTTTATGAAAGTTTTTCTTGTGTTTCGTTCTTTTGTTTTGAACTATGATCTTATTTTGTTAATATGAAATTGCACGGTCGGATAAAGAGCGCAGGATTCTACCCCGGCGACAGGGCTAATGCCCTCTCCTGCTAGCCACCGAAAGGTGGCTTTAACTTATTCATGGCTCAGGTGATAAATTTTTTAAGTCCTGGGCTCGGAGAATTTCTTTTACAGGATTTCCTTTCACTTCTATTTCACACAGTATTTTGATCTTGCGCTTGAGTGCTGCGAACAATCTATGGTGACCGTCTTCAACCTCCAGCAGGCCTGGTTTACTGATTGATACCTTGATCGGTTCGGATAGGTCTACGCTGTTTACCCAATCCATTCCGCCTACTCTGAACTTCTCTTCCGGGTTTTCAGTATCGCACTGGTACTTAATAGAGAGATTTTTCGGATCAAGCTCAACGATGTCGCCTGTTTTGTACCCAAAGGCCAAAACATCCAATTCATCCACATCCATCTTTTCCAGTTCGCGCTGTGTATAGGTTTCTTTTTTCACACCTGCTCCTATAGTTCGAAGTCTGATGAAATCACTTTATGTTTAATATCCGGAGTTGCATTCCGCGCGATAGCAGCACTGTGCTCAGGAAAGGCGTAGTATAAGAGATCCCACTGCTCGGATTTTAGACCCATCTCTTTGTAATTATCGAAGTCGAAAAGCCTCAGCGTAGCGATATGATGTGGCTGGTCTCCACCCTTTTTAGCCGCGAACTTAAGCGCTGCCTCTGGAGTTTTTGGACATTTATCTTTAGATACGTGCGTCAATCCCATGTCAGCCAACGCGTTGAATCCTGATTGCCCTATGCTGCTCACGTAAGATGGGGAGAAGGAGTAAAGCTCGTATTGCGAAATAACGTTTTTATCAAGACGGGACAGTTCTGATATGGCGTTTTCAGAGTAAATAAAAGCAGGTGAATGAGACAGCTTCATGCCAACATGAGAGGCAAGCATGAGTTCCTTTAATGAGATATCTTCAATTGAATAATGACTTGTTGGTTTCTTGTATTCACGCTGAAGCATTGAAATCCATCTCTTGATTACTCCGAGCATTTTTTTGTTTTCATGATCAAAGCTTTCTTTGCTTTGCATTAAAGCAATTTCGATGACTTTTTGGATTGAAATATATTTTCGAATAACACATGGATCTGGGCTAAATTCTGGAAAAAAGAACCTTGACCCAAAGTTTATGGAATTTGTTTTTGACGGGACTATTCTCATTCCCCCGCTTGACACTAGATCTCGTGCATCCCCTACATTTAACGCACAAAGGGAGAAGCCATCTTTTCTGTTAAAGCCATAGAATGCATCTTCTTCTAAAATATGATAAGTACATATTTTTTGCGGCTCTTCAATTGTTCTTCTGAACCAGGATTCCTTGCCAGATAGATTTGCATCGACAGCATCATAAAACACGGCGTGATGCTTACTGTTGTTTTCTATGAGAACAGGTATAAAAGCCCAGTCTGGTACGGATCTGTCATCGATTATATCTGCAATGAGTCCTGTATCATTTACCTGCATGCCTTCGACTATCTCAGGAATTTCGTTGGCAGATAGCTTTTGACCTGGCAATATCGAGATGATATCTGTTTTACCTAACATTCCATGCGTATTGTTTTGCTTGGTGTCAAAGAAATATCTTGAGAAGTCCTGGTAGATTACTTTATTGCTTGCTCTACAGGTTTTTTCGGAATATTTTAATATTCTTTTTTTGTTTTGAAATTCCACCCAATCTGCTTTTATATTGTCCCAGTCGTTTAACTCATGTTGTTCTTTTGACAGGTTTTCTCCGCAAGAATCCAGCGCTCTTGATATGAGATTGTTGGCAAAAATATGGTTTTCGTCATGCCTGCCTCGATGTCCTGCGTTTATTATGCTTACAATTAAATCTGCTATATTTGGTTTAAACTCTTTCAAATGGTTTTCGAGAAAATCAGATTCCAGAAGACTTCTTGACCTTTCATCACCTTGCAAAAGTGCTAGCTTTATATGCTCTGAAATTATTTTATAAGATGCTTCAGGGCTTATACCTCCGTGTTTCTTTCTTATGGATTCAACTATTGCAGCCAATTCTGAAGAGATGGACTTTGCCGACTCCGAAACAATATGGTTTTCTAACTCTAAAATTTCCATCGCCGAGTGCAAGGGGAAAATAGAGGTCATGATCGTGTTTAAATACTGATGCTGATCTTTTTCTACTACCTGAGTAATAAGTGTTTTTAGATTTTTTGTAATTTCTTTCATGTGATCTCTTTAAATATCAAAGTCGCTAGAAATGATCTTTCCTTTAATCGACGCACTTGCCTTTGGAGCTATTTCGCTGGCGTATTAAAGTTTTCCATTTTCACGATTGTCATATGTATGAATATGATACCTGGTGCAGAAACGACATATCAATCGCTCGAAAATTTACATAATTTCAAGAAATCGCTTGATTTCGATTGGAGATCGCCCAATATAGGACGTATTGAAGCTATTTATTTTGATTGGCATCGCGAGCTGGAGATCCTGATGAGTAAGGACACTAAGGTACTACCACCCCTTACTGCTAATTCTGCGCCCTATGGGCGCTTTGTTGCTCGATACCTCCCTCCTCCTATACGCTGAGTAGAGTTCCATCTGTTAGGCGTAACCATATGACCCAACCTGCACAACCAGAAGAGTTGACCCTAGACGAGTTTCTTTGCGGTTGCGATGGCCCTTCGCCTTGGCTAAAACAGCATTTTGACGACTATATCTCAGATGTGATTCCAGAGTGGGATCAGGATGAGGTGACTCATCTCAGTGATGGTTACTTTCTCGCCCCCACAGAGAATGGCGTTCTGTTGATGCAATCCACTGATGCAGGAATGGATCTTGTCGGCTATTACCTGCCCCCAGGTGTCGTCTGTATTCGAGAAAACCACCAAGGCAAAGGGTTAAGCTCGGACTTGATTCTTGCTGCGTATGAGTGGGTCGGAGGGCCTCCTACAGAAGGCTTGGATGAGCAGTGTTTTACCAAGGCCGGGTATTACGCCCACATCGCCGCGTACAAGGCCGGTGTAGAGAAAGGCCTATTCGTTCAGCCTTCCTCTTCTCGCCCTGAGCCTGGTATATCAATTTGACCTTATATGCTGAACTTAATTCCGCACAAAATTGAGTAAAGAACGAGTTAAATTATTTCATAAAGCCATTCTGAAATTTTTATTTTCGTCAAATCATGCTTTTTTATTCCTGTCGGAATGTCTTCCTTATAACAACCAACGCATAGTTTCTTCCAGTAATAGTCCTTTAGAAACATTCCTTTGCAATTGGGACATTCGATAATCTTAGACTCAGGGTCTATCAGTGAATCAAAAATAGAAAGCCAAGCTTTTGATACACCTTCTGGTGAAACTTTCTCAACATGTTTTTTGGCACAAGTTGCCGCATAATGATTTTCAGTCTTATTGTATATGGCGAAAATCTCAGTAGGGCATATCCAGTCCCCCCTACTACTTTCTAACATTTCTTCCTGATTGTATTCCAGTGAAGTTAATTTTGCGATTATTTCACCAATACCCTCAAGTTCATAAGGAGAAACATAAAAAGAAAAAACTCCCTTTCCACAATTTTTCCACGATGCCGCATTTATCATAGGAATTTGATCAAAAAAAGTGAATTTAAATCTTATCTTCCCAGGGTTGTCTTTTTTCTTTAGTAGTTCTAGCTCAACAATAGGCATGGATTTTATCTTGAAGGTTTTTCTTTCAGATGTTGCTCCTCCTTCAATATATTCCTGAGCCATCTTTAGACATTCCAAGAACGATTCGTACTCCCAGTCCCCGATAATTCCTATTGTTGCCGTATATGGCCTAAAGCTTTTTAGTCCGTTAAAGCTAATCAAATACTGATTTCTATTGTTTTCATCAGTATTTGGCTCAGCGATATGAAGTTCAACACCGTTTGCTGTAAAAAATGAATAGTTTATTTTCATAAATTAATACCTATATTGAATCCCAAAGGCCGGGTCGAACACGACGTCAGGAAGCCTGTCTTTTGAGTAGCACAAAAGCTCGAAGCTCATCCCCTGCTCTTCGCTCAAGCCTTTTTTCTGGCATTCACTCAGTAGCTCATCTAGAGACCAGCTCAGCCAGGCATTGTGATCTTCAGCAACACCCTTAACCTTCCGACGTACCCATTCAGTTCCGTTTGTTACAGAAACCATCTGATAGAGATCATAATGACCCCCACTTGAGTTTTTACGCAGACAGTAAAGATCCTTCTGGGCCATGTCACGAAGGGGGTAATTTTTGTAAAACCCATGCGTCATCCAAAGACCTTCATGACCCGGCATCTCAAGCAATGTGTTCATTGCATCTGCCAGACGTTTTTCGATGATGCGATCCTCATCGTTACCCATGACAGAGCTACCTAGTCGGAACTGAGCGTCAATCCGATCAAAAGGCTTGTCCTTGAAAAGCATGTCGCTCACGCGGACGGAGCTGTACAGATGCTTTTTGGTCTCAATACCGGGCATTTGGAAGCATGGGGCCCTGGAGCCAAAGCGTGGTTTCTTCGCGGTGATCTTGCGAATGTTGGTATCCATGATAGCGACGTTGGGATCTGTCACTTCAACAAGACGGTGCCGGTTAACCCGCCCTGCCGTCTGCACAATTGATTGGGCGCTCGATGGTTCGATAATGGCCCAATCAAAATCATGATCACGCCCTACTTCCTCAACTGCGGTCGCAATGACGACAAACGGGACGCTGCGCCTTTCTTCAGAGAAAGCCTCGGAAATCAGCGGATCGTTAAAAATGTGTTCACCATTGCCGTACTTGCGGGTAAGCAATCGATCAAGGGCTCGTTCCTTCATGTAACGTTGAATGCGAAGGTCATTGGCATGATAACTCGCTACCTTCACCCCGTGGCTATCAAGGTTTTCGCTGAGATACCGCGCCAGACTAATGACATTCTTAACGTTAGCGATTCGCACCAGTCCGAGTGAGAGCTTCCGGTCATCGTCCCCACCGAGGCCCCACTGATGCTGCTGGTGGAAGGCAATGATTTGTTCACAAATAGCGGCGTAATAGCTCTCTTGGTCATCCCCATCAGGCTGAACAATAACCGGCTTGCGCATCACCTTTCTTGCAGCGAGGGCATCCATAAGATCTTCGTCCCTGGCTGCAAGGTAGGCCTCAAACCCTTCGGTGCTTGCGAACACGTGCGAGGTTAAACAGGATGGCTGAAGCACATCGTCGACACAGACCGTTTTGAACGTGCTGTCTTTATCGGCAAAGTGATTCATTTGCAGACCTGATGCAAATGCCTCATAAACCGCCTTGGCCACCGGGCGGGACATGGTCGCAGATGAGCAGATGACGTTTCTACCAAGCATCGCGCTCATTTGGATTAAGCGCAGCACTGCGACCATCGATTTCGGCTCATAGCTGTCGAGTTCATCCAGCACGAGATCTGAATTCAGCATTCGAAGCAACGCCAGGGCATGATGACCTTGTTTATGGGGCTCTGCTGCGTTGATGATGAAATCGATAGTTGATACCAGGATTGGAGGCCCAATTAACCCTGCTGAGGCCTCTTTCTCTGCGATATTTTTGATAATGTCTGGCAATTGCTCGTGATCGAAGCCATAGCCATCAACATCGATAGGCAGATTGTCTTCACTAAACTGAGTAAAGGCGCTACGCGATGACTGATGCAGGGATTCGACGACCTTGTCGCCGATAACCACGCTCATTTCATTGGCCTGGATGCCCATGTCATCGCGCATACTATCCCCAGTCTGAAGGGTCAGGGAGCGCAGGTTAAGGGCAACACAGAAGCGCGGGCTGTCAGACAACGCACAGGCGATTTTGGCGTTTGCTCGGGTTTTACCTGCCCCGGTACCGGCTTTGCTGAATACCAGTGTTGGCAACGACGGGATATCACTGTCGTCACGCATATTCTTGATGAAATTGACGGCGCTGTCCTGCCAGGCAAAACGCTCGCTATTTGATGGCTCAAGAATACGAGAAACCGTGCTGTCGCTCAGTCCCTGGTATGAGTGCAACAACCTGCTTCCCACAAAGCTGGCGAAAAAGCCGACCATTTTCAGGTGCCAGTCGAGGGGCTGATTAAAGCGTACTCCGGATTGGTCTTTGATGGTGTTTGCATACAGCGCTTCAGGATCGATCTCTTCATCAGAATCGCTGTCAGAAAAGATCATGGATGAAACGTAGTGATCTGCGAGAATCATGGCCACCCTGGCCAAGGTAGCAGGCAGTCGCCAAGCGAGACGACCTTCTGCAATCGGTAGCTTGCGCGCCTCTTTGACCAGTCCGCCTTGCCATGCAACGGTTTTCAAATTACTCATTGCCGCGCTATAGAGCGCTTCGTCTATCTGGCCACGTAACGGAACACCGTCATGGTCGATACTCACGCCCTGTTTGATATGAGCATCAGCGTTAATAACCGATGGCACCATCCCTGCACTGTCTTGATGGGTCGTGCCGACCAGCTTGTGATGGGTAAGGATGATGTATTCCAGGGCGCTTTGAGCATCAACAACGCCACCTTTCAGGCTGTTGATGTCACTTACTGCTACAGGCGACTGGATCGCTTTGGCTGCGCCGTCAAACCCATTTTCGATGGCGCCCCGCAATAGGCGATACGAAATCAACTCATGACGGGCTGCTTCCTCGTGCAGGAAATTCCCCTTTCTTCCGACCGCCAGGTCGAGTTTGGACGCAAAACCTGCTGCGATTTTCCCCCAGTCATGAAGATTGCCTGATGCCTGCGCAAGGCCCTGAATCATGCTGAGAAGGCTGTCTTGTCGCTCTATGTAGTCATATGAATCGCGCATGTATACCGCCATGTCAATTTATCAATAAATAAAATCCAGCCCCGTAAGCTGCCCGTTTTTCGCCTATTTTTCAAGCATTTATTGACTGACAACCAAGCAAGAAAAACATTATTAATATATTGACATCCCTCAGACTGTTGGTATTATGGCCCCCACTTCAAGCATGACAGGCAGACAAGCCAATGACCAAAGAGAAAGCACCAGCGCCTAGCTGGAACTCGTTCAAGGACGAGGAATACAGTGATGCCATCGCTAAGATGGTTCACCAGTCTTTCAAGCAAGTGAATACCAATGCTGATGCCGGTGGCGTCCGTATTAGCACTGATCGCGCCATGCAGTCGCGCTACATCTGTGTACGCAGTCTGATGGCTCGTGGGATCGAAGCGCCCCTGGAACGTATCACCGGAGCTGCGACCAACAAGATCTATTCCAATATCCGGGATATTGAGAACGGTGTTGCTGAAGGCGCCAAGCGCAAAGAGCAGAAATTCGTTCGACAGGAGCTGAAGAGCATCCGTGCTACGGATATGACGGTAGGTGATCGCATCTCCCCTCGTCTGCGCCAGATCTTGCTCCCTAAAGACGGCGGCTACATCGCAGTTACACCGATGTCATCAGTTGGCCTGTGTGTTTTGTTCGACAACGCTCGTCGTGCACACCACGAGTTGATCAAGAATAAAGCGCTTCCGGAAGGCAAGTACCATTTCGTTCGCGTTGCTGAAATGCCTGTTGGTGGCGCAAACCCGGCCAATATCGGTACTCATGCTGTTCGTTTGCAGCAGATCATCATGTCGAGCTTCCCGATTGCGAACGTGTCAATTAAGCGCGTAAATGCGGTTCATCATCGCGGGCCGCGCATGATGTTTACTCGTGAATTGATCTCTGCGTATTTCGGCTGGCGTTCTGGCGCCAAGTGGGCGTTCGATAATCGGATGGAAGACCGTGCAACGCACAAGGCGTTCATGACGCGCTTCGTTTCTGAGGCTTACGCTCGTGGCGCCGATGCCTTCGAGATGTTGACCAACTACAAGGCTAAGCTGCCAAAAGATAAGGATGGCAATCCCAAGCTGTTCTCTGAGCACGTCCCTGTTGTGTTGCACGGGTTTGTTCTGCGCGAAGCTCGCACTGCCGACTGGAAGCGCGAAGCTGCTGCGTACCTGGGTCGCACGATTCGACATAAGACAGAAAGCTCCGAAGGCCAGACGGTCGTAAGTCAGGATGAATTCAACGCGATGGTGTCTTTGCTGGAGGATTTGCTGTGAGCTACTTCGTCATCATTAAACACATGAAGGTTGCCAAAGCGAACGTGTTTGCCTGCAACTATTTCATTTCTGCGATTCCGCTGATGGCTGCGCACCTGTTCTCGCATGCCATGGGAATCAAGGCAGGCAGCAATAACGGTCGTATCGCCTATATCCACCATGACGCAGTGGCTCAAGCGGAGATGGATCGCAACACCGGGTTTCACAAGGTTGTTCCGCATCAACGTAAGGCAGCAACCTACATCAACGCAGACGACTATGCCGGTGGCAGCATGTCCCTCTCCTTGCAGCCGGTGTTTACCTCGGATCTGGAAGTGAGCCTGGTCATCGAGTTCGACAAGAAGCCAGATCAAGATGCGGTTGAAGGCTTCCTGTACGCAGGTCGATTTGCCGGTGGCCAGATCATCTCTTATCGCGAGCTGGTGGTTGTTCATGCCGACAGCGAAGAGTTTGAGGAACATATTCCACAAAGCGGCTACTTCATCGTCGACCGCAGTGACATGCTGGAAACCAAAGATCCGGTAACCACATTGATTGAGCTGCTATCAGAGAAGCACTCGATTGCAAGCAACAATGCATTTCTGAGTCCGTTTGTTGCCGGTTACGCGCTGACAACTGATCCGCGCTCTGATATCCCAGGTACCCGTAGTTTGCCTAACGGCGAAATCCCTGACCATGTTTTTGCAGAGCCGATGGTGGGCCTGGCCCAATTCGTATCTGTACGAGCGGACTTTGACTCCATCCCCTTTTGGAAAGGCGGCTGGAGTGACGATTCTGCTTACGTTCTTACTACTAAAACCCACTAATTTAACTCACACGAGATCGAGAGATATCATGACTAAAGCTGCTACTGTAACTAAAAAGAAACTCCCTGGCGTTCTGTCCCTGAACCGCTGCATCAACGTCCGTGACGGTCTGTTTTTCAATAAACTGGAAAATGGCGAAATGAGCGAACTGAAAGTCATGCGTAGCGGTATGCGTGGTACTCAGAACGTAAACGGAAAAAATGGGGATGAAGTTAACAACGTCCAGACCACGGATACCGCGAAAAGCGATCCAAATGCTGCTGGTGTTGTTGTCAAAACCGGTCTGTGTTTTACCAGCATCGCGGAAGGTATCTCGTCCTGCGCTGCGGCCAAGGGTGACGACAAGCAGGGTTTGATCGACTTCAAAAACAGCTACACCGACTTCGTAAACCGTGCCATCAGTGACAAGAACGCGCTGATTGAGATCGGCTGTCGCTACGCCCGTAACATCGCCAATGCCCGCTGGTTGTGGCGTAACCGCTCTGTCGCTTTCAGCATCAAGATCATCGTTGCAGGTGGCGACAAGCGTTTTGAATTCGATGGCATCAGCACTCCGATCCATCATTTCGACAACTTCTCCGAACAAGAAGTCGCGTTCGGTACCATGATTGCCGAGTGCCTGGCTGGTGAGCGTCGCACTGCGTTCGAAGTGGAAGCGCATATCGACTTCGGTGGCAGTCTGAACAAGAGCGTTGAGGTCTACCCCTCTCAGAACTACCTGACCAGCAAGCCGACCGGTTTCTCTCGCTCTCTGTACGCGGTAGGCGCGCGCTCCAACGACTCGATCCAGACCACTGAAGAGTTCGATGCCATGCCCTTCATCGGTCAGGCTGCAATCCGTGACACCAAGATTGCTAACGCTTTCCGTACCTTTGATACCTGGTACGCTGACTTTGACGAAGTGAAGAGCCCGATTGCTATTGAGCCCTGTGGCGCCAACCTCGGTACCCAGCGTATGCATCGCAAAGGCGCCGATACCTCTTTTGCGATGTTCAAGCGCTTCAACGAGATCGACCCGGCTTCCAGCGAAGGCCTGTTTGTTCTGGCTTGCATCATCCGTGGTGGCGTGTACTCTGAAGGCGGTGAAAAGTAATGAAACTGACATGCTACGTTGATTACGTCATTAACGTTCGACATGGCATGAACGGTGCGGAGGTCGCGTATGCGTCCTCTGCCCTGTTTAACTGCCTGCACGTTGCCTTTAGCCAAAATCCAGGCAAGTTTGCCATCGACTTTCCGAAGAAAGCGCCTGATGGGTTTGTTCGTACCAGCACCATGCGCGTCTTTGCCAAAAGCATTGAAGATCATCAGCTGTTGCACCAGTTCTTCCAATCGATGATTTCCAACGGAAGCCTGAAGCCAGGCATGTTTTCCGCCACCTTCCCGGTAACCGTACCAGAAGACTTCAAGGGCCCTTATCGCGCGATTTACCGCGAACGCATCAAAACCCGTAGCCGGAACCTGCTGCGCGTTCAGAAGATGCGCGAGCTTGAGGCGCGTAACGCCACCTACATCAATGTGGCCAGTAACACCAACGGCCAGAAGTTTCGGATGTATTTCCGGATCGAATCCAGCGATACCAACCAGACCGCACAGCCTGGTCAGCTAAATAGCTATGGCATGTCGATTTTTGGATCTCCGGTAGTGATTCCAGAAATCGGGTAAAACCCTTTTTCTGGAGCATGATTTAAGCTCTTTAAAAATCAATAGGTTACGAATCACTTAGAAAAAAGGGTTGTTACAATAACCTTCGCTTAAGTCATTGTTTTTCTAGTGGTTATTATCCTTTGTAGGTAGTTCACTGCCGTGTAGGCAGCTTAGAAAGTTATACCCTCTGAAAATCGCGGCCTTGGGGTGTTCACTGCCGTGTAGGCAGCTTAGAAAAGGATCCCGCGACATGCTGGATTCATGAGGTGGTTCACTGCCGTGTAGGCAGCTTAGAAAGTCCAGCGATTCCGCCGGTTCGCTTGCTCTAGGTTCACTGCCGTGTAGGCAGCTTAGAAAGCTGACCCCCGCTGAATGGATTGAGGGCCTTGGTTCACTGCCGTGTAGGCAGCTTAGAAACTACAAAACTCGTATTGATCGTCGCGTCATCTGTTCACTGCCGTGTAGGCAGCTTAGAAAAGCAAACAGCTATCGCAAACATTGCGAAGTTCGTTCACTGCCCTGTAGGCAGCTTAGAAAGCGCATGATTGTTACAAAGCGCTTTTTGATGTGTTCACTGCCGTGTAGGCAGTTTATGAAAATATTTTATTTGTCGGTTATATTTTCACTGCTACTAGGTAGGTTGGTTATTGGTAGTATGAAATAACTATTTCAATACTATATCTCTCTGTATTTTTCACTACTGTGTAGGCAGTTTAGAAAAGCTGCATTGATAGTTTTGGTAAACTGCTGAATAGGCAGATTGGATAGAGTGTGCGGATCAATTCCTTCTTTAAAATTGGTTTTGAGACGTGATTAACCTAAATTGTACACTGTTATTTAGACAGTTTGGATATGGGCAAAGCCTGCCACAAAAGTTCACTGCCAAAATTTGAAAAGTTAGGCTATAAACAACATTTAGATGGTTATAGTTCTCTACCATTTAGGCAGTTTAAATTTGCTATTCGAGTTAGTTAACTGCGTCAAGCAGATTATGAATATGCAAAAAGAGCGTGTTTTCCTCATCGGTTGACTGCTACGTGCAGCTTGGAAACTCACCCAGGTCATGCTGAATCCTGATGTGGGCGGATTTCATTCATGCCGAAGAAATGCGCTTAAAAAGTTCACTGCCATTTGAGCAGGTTAGAATTCCCTTGGACAGTTGGTGTACTGCTCGCTGAGCAGCTTGGAATATATCCCGGATGCTGATCTTCATCTTGGCCAGGCTCTCCGGAGCAGCCTTGTGTGCTCTGCCGAACAGGCAGCTTAGGGATCGATACGCACAACGAAACAGTCGCTGCATTTGCCCATAGGGCAGCTATTGTTTTTGGTAACAATATAAACGCAGCTTATAGAGGTTGTCAGTCATCAAGTTCACTGCCCTTAAAATATAATCGGATGGGGCAGTTTAGAAAAAGACGTGATACCGTCCTCCACGTAATGGTGGTTTGGAAATGCATTTCGTAGCGTATTGCACTGCCGAAGTTAGGCAGTTTGGAGATATTTTAGCCCAAAAGTCTAGTTCCCTGCCGGTAGCCCTGGGGAGAGAGACTGCGCAGCTTGGATGTACTGGTTACATGTTTTCCGCCTAGAGCGGCTTTTGTGGTGATCTGCCTATGTGCACATCTATTTCTAAAAAAGAATGTGTAAAGGCGGCTTAGAGGATGACTGACACTCTGCGTCCTATTTTTTAACCACTTATTAGTGGTCTAGAACCTCAGCCTGATGGTATTAGGGTTCACTGCCTCCGGGCAGTTTAGGCTTGATTTCAGAGCCAGATAAAAAGTTTACTGCCTAATTGGCAGCTACAAATATAGTTGTTTATTTCTGATGAATGCTGCATGTAAACTGGTAAATAAAAGCAAAAATAAGGATAGATCCCATGAGTAACATCCTCAACGCAGCACGAAATTTCCACAAAAAATACGCAAGTGAATCACCTATCGTCAAATACCCGTTTGGTGATCTAAGAACGAGTTCCCAGGCAATTGAGAGTGTTCAGTCGGACTTAAAGAACGGGGTTGTGCTGGCGCCTCTGGTGCTCGGAGTTACCTCTGCGGCGTTGCTCTCTGCTATGGCGCTTCCTGCTGTTGGTGTGGCTGTGGTTAGCATGGCAGTTGCTGGCGGTCTCGCAGGTGCGGCGCTCAAGGGCATCTTCAAAAAGCATGAGGGAAGTACGCTCAAAGCTGCTTTTTCAGACATCCTTGACAATACGCTCACCAAATTCGGGCTTGCCCAAGAAGGCTTCAAGGAGAAGTTTGAAAGTCACCCTCAAGGGCAGCAGATCCTTAATGCGTACAGTCCAACAATGGCTGAACGGATTATCGACAAAATTCGAGGAATTGAGGCAGGATCGCAGAAAAAAGTGGAAAAAGAAGGCCGTCAGCTTGGCATGTGAGTCCCGGCTGAACAATCAGGGGAGGCATTTGCCTCCCCTTCTTCATTAAATGGCCATCACTTCTTCATGAAGGGTGTCGGCCATATTGAGCATAAGCAACATTCTCTCACGATCCATTTCATCTTCTTCCAGCAATGTTGCGGACATTTGAAGGGAAAGCTGGTCAGCGCTGTACTTCATTTGAAATAAGGCTTCCATTTCTTCCTCTGTACGTTCTGGGGTAATGAGACTACTGAGCTTTTCCATAGTGGAAGTCAGCTTTTCTATGCGTTCTTTTACCAGTTCGGCGATGCCGAGTACTTGATCACTCATTTAATGACCTTATTATCATTTTTCGTCTACGGTGCTGGTTCGCTATTATAAGGCGGATTCCCTTTAAATGATATATTGCCATTATTTGAGATCAATTGACGTTTTTCTTTTGGGTCACCATAAATTACAACATCGCCGGAAGATTTGATGGTGACATCTGAACTATCCAGGGCCCTGGCTCGGATTGTTCCATACCCCTCTTGAGCGATGGTAACATGTTTCGAAAATAGTAACTTTGCATTAAGGTTGCCATCATCCATGGAAACCACCTTAAGTTCGTCGAGTTCCCCGGTCATCTGAACATCACCTACACCGCCGATAACGACAGTCAACGCCTCTTGTTGAATGTCGTGGACAATTACATCGGATGCACTGTTGTTGAAGATTGTCGGTATCTCCGGAAGGCTTATTACCACATAAGATTCATCCATCATGATTGCATTGTCACGCTTAGATGAGCATGATGATCCAATCGACCCCTTGTCGTTGGTAAGCTTCTTGCAGTTTTGATAAACATCTTTCCCAGCCACGATGTTATTGTCGCCGGTCACAACAGTAGTGCCACCCCCTCCCCCAAATACCACGTTATTATTCCCTTGAACGACAACATCTTGCTGACCGGAAATAGCGCTTTTAACTTCGAGGGTGCCGTTCTTAACTACAGTAGAAACAGCCTTAAGATACTCTTTATTATGAGACACTACGGTCATTGATGGCTTGTCTGCCCGCACAACGATCACTGTGGTTTTGTCACTCACAAGAAGATGTTTTACGTTCTTGATAGGCCTTGTCTCGTAAGGAAGGCGCACAAGAGGATCAATCCTTGCGGCAGGACACGATTGAATAAGATGCTGAAGGTGTTTGGATTTCACTGCCGTCACCTTTATGGCTGAAATTGACTATTGATCGAAGACCTCTTTTTCCCGGTATCCGCAATGAGCCCCCGGTACGTACGACGAAGCGAGGCCTCCGCTTTGGCGATATTCGCTTCTGCTGGTGGTTCTGAGCCCACCATTTTCGCCCGCCAATTCGCGACTCGTCTTAAGGCTTCGCTGAGACCATATTTGCTCACAAAACAGGACTTGGTTCTGTAGCCAGACTTGATACCCAAAGGAACCTGGGTCTTGATCAAGAGGTAACTCTGCTCAGTGCCATCGGCAAGCTTTTTGGTCATCACTGAAGGAAAGACACCCGGTAAGCCTTTGCAGGCTTTAGCGCCACTGATTTCCTTTGCAGAACTCATGGTAACGACTTTACCGGTCGGGTCAGCGTAAACAGAAGCCAGGTAGGCTTGCACGCCGGGTAGAAACAACATCTCGTCTCGGGCCTTTTTGGCTCGAATGAGAGCCCATTTCAGCCCTTCTTCAGAGTAGAATTTCTCCGTGTGATGCTTTTTTGAAAGCACCCCAGCCTCATCGATGTGACAAACCTTGGCGACCACAAAATTTTGACTGGATACGATGGAAATTCCATAGTCTTCGTGAGTGAAATGCAAGGCGCCTGGCATGGGCTATAGTAATCCGAATCTCTGTGTCGATACGGACTACTTTAGCATAGAAGAAATGTGGACGACGACTAGGATTTGTCGATTACGTGGTCACCTTAGGGTGAAATAAAGCATCGCTTTTTGGGCTGATGTATTTCAATTAACTTCTCCGATTAACTTGTTAAGATCTGCGATTTCTTGTTCTTCTTTTTCCACTACAGATTTCAGAGAGGATACTTGAGACTCCTTTTTCAAAATCTCTCTCCTTCTCATCTCGTTAACAGCCTCTTTGTTCTTGATCAGCGCTAAAACAGCTTCATCCTTTGTCGGGAAAAAGCGGAATGTGTCGATCAAAACGCCGCAATGAGTGGTGTTTCCCGGCTCAGGGTTTTCGCAAAAATATTGACTGATCCCTTTGTCAGAAAAGGCATAGATAGGCAGCGTTTGCTTAAAAACATCTTTGGCATTGATCGCGTCGAGAATCGCTTCTGGACTGGCTGAGGCCAGACTTCCAAAGTCTGGTAACGAGAGGACATCCTCCAGAGCTGGCGTACGACTAAAGGATCTTTGCTTAAACACAGCCCCGGTTATGACATTCACCACAATCACCGGGCCAGCATCAGGAAAAATGGAGATCTCAGCATCTGCTTCAGAAACAAGAATTCGACCAAGAATGCCAAATCGATCTTTCAATGTCTTCCAGCCCATCTGTCTAACCTCGCTCGTGTCAATTAATGGGTAATTATCCCAGCTTTATGAAGGTGAAGCCAGCGAGGAACAAACCGAAAATGCACAAAATGGAATGCAAAAAGCCAGGAGAAAGCACCGATGCACTGTATACAGTGCAAACTACAGTGGAAGCGCGGGTTGCCAATTCGGAAGTTGATTCCAAAAAAAACGCCTCGGCAAGCGAGGCGTCTTGAGGTGAATCAGAGGGAAAGCCCCTCTTCATGCTTGCTCTTTATGATGTCCCGTTGACTCACCGGTTCAGCATCAAATGTGCAAATGATTTCATACCCCAGCTGGTATGGGCTTTCGCTAAGATTGCTGATGAGCACCAGTTCAGCCAGAAGTTCGCCAGCATCGAGATTCTGCGCATAATCTCCGGAGCCAAAGCATGATTCTGAAGACTCAACGACCAGGGCCTTAAAGGCTGCGAGATTGAGGATCTCTCCTGTGACGTGCAATGTGTACTCATCGCGGCCCTTCTCTTCGAGGCTGACGTGTTTGATCAGGTACGCGCTATCATCTTTATGGGCATTGGTGGTGAAGAACTCAAGCGCTGTTTGGACAGTGACCTCTGCCTCAGGATCTATGTCTGGATGATGGTCTCTGTACTCATCGCACAGCCCTTCGGCATCTAGAACACGAAGATCTGCTTCGAAAGCGACTCGCTGAGGGGCTGGCATAACGACTCCTTTTTTCTGTGAAATACCCGCGCTTGATTTAGAAAAACAAGCGGGGCATCTGCGCTTCGATGAGCGTTGACAATACATCAGGATGCATCATCTCAACCCTCCACGCAGCTTTGAGGGACGGCAACCACGCCCCTTTTTTTGAAACTCACTGTCTTCCTTGGCCGCTTTTTGCGCCAATCACGGGTCTTTATGTGCTGTGCGCCTCTGGCGCGCAGCACGGCACTGGCGTTGGCGTCTGCATCAGCCTGGAAGCCACAAGAGGTACACAAAAACTGCTTTTCGGAGC
>AZIJ01006032.1_pt1 | contig 55650 bp, 55 predicted proteins | sample 359151 | NCBI WGS metagenome assembly AZIJ01 (sample SAMN02429718, study PRJNA222666) | marine sediment metagenome | biome: Sediment sample; isolation source: enrichment culture of sample MGS-ElMAX(UA) from oil contaminated site at the... | place: Egypt: El Max | collected 2013-01-23 | depth 9.22 m m | reverse complement strand
GCTCTTATGGTGGTTTCCTAACATTTATGGCGCTATTTAAAGAGCCTGGCCTATTTAAAGCTGGCTCAGCATTACGTCCGGTGAGTGATTGGGCGCATTACAACACGGGCTACACGTCAAATATTCTGAACTTGCCAGATGATGATCCTATTGCCTACCGTCGTAGCTCGCCAATTTACTTCACAGAAGGCTTAGAAGATGCTTTGTTGATTAATTCACCTATGGTTGATGACAACGTATTCTTCCAAGATAGCGTGCGCCTTGTGCAACGTTTAATTGAACATGAAAAAGAAGACTTTGAAACAGCTATTTTCCCTGTGGAACCGCATGGTTTCCGCCAGCCATCAAGTTGGTTAGATGAATATCGTCGAATCTTTAAGTTGTTTGAAGAGAACTTGAAGTAATTTCAGGTTCTCCGCGAAACAAACAAGTGAGCGAAATAAAAAAATCCCAGCATAAGCTGGGATTTTTTATTGGGTGATGATGAAAAGCCAATTATTGAGTTTTCGTCATTTCCGCATAGGTTGTTGAACGTGCTTCAGCAAAGCTTGCCGCGCGCGCATCTTTATTAAATGGCAGGCGAACATCAGCGGCAGCAGCTGCTAATGGCGTGAAGCTATCGGTGCGCTGCACCGCACTGGCTTTGGCCATTGGTGCCGAAGTCACATGCCCGCGTACTGCTTGTGTGGTTTTAGATGCTTTCGGCTTAGCTACTTTAGTCGGTTGTTCACTAACGCTTGGTGCCAGCGCAGAAGCGACTGCTTCTGGTGCTTCATTCGCTTCAGTTTCAACTTTAACTTCGGTATTTACCTCTGCTTTCTCAGTCACTTCTGCTTTCTCAGTCACTTCTGCTTTGGTGGTAACTTCAGTTTGCTCTTCATTCGCTTTAACCTCGGCCTCCGGTACGTTGTCGGTGGACTCGGTCGCAACTGCCGGCATGGTCTCTTCAGCCTCAGCTACTGCAGCTGGTGCAGACACTTCAGGTTCAGCTGAAACAACGTCAACAGGTTCTGCTTGTTCAGCCTGTTTGGTTTCGGTTACAGCTTCTTCGGTGACAACGTCGGTTGCCTCTGCATTATCTTGCTCAGCTTTGCGACGTTGACCTGCGGCCCTTTGATGGCGCGGTGAACGACGGCTACGGTTACGACCACGGCTAGTTGTGTTGCTCTCATCAGTGTTTGATTCAACGTTGTTTGTTACTTCTTCTGTGACATTCTCGTTGGTAGCCTCAGCAGTTGCTTTGCTTTCAACTTCAGTACCAGTTGCATCTTTTGGCGTTGTTGCTGATACATCTGTTTCCGTCGCAGCCGATTCCTGTTGCTGTGCTTTCTGTTGCTGTACTTTCTGTTGCTGTACTTTCTGTTGCTCTACTACAGGCTCTTGCGCAACCGCTTGCTCGTTTGCGTTTTCGCCAGTTAAGCGTACTGATTGATCCAATTTGCGACGTTGGCGACGCGGTTTTGGTGTTGCTTTACGTTCTTCTGTTGGTATATCAGCACTTTTCGCGTCCGCGGCTTTCGCTGCCACATTATTATCTTGCTCAGCGTTTTGCTTATTGCGATTACGGCCACCGCGACGACGACCGCCGCGCTCATTGCGTTGCTCTTTCTGATCGTCTTTATTCGCCGGTTTGTTATCAGTCGCTTTCGTCGCTTCCGGAGCATTGCTGTCTTTATCTTGCTCGCGGCCGCGACCACGGTTGTTACCACGGCGGCGATTATTACCACGATTGTTACGGCGTTGGTTATTATTACGACGTTGCTGATTCGATTTCTTATTCTTGTCAGAATCTTTGCTGTCATCGTCGCTACTAAATAAGCCTGCTAGCCACTTGCCTAAACGAGCAAACAAACCTAGGCCGGCATCGGCCTTCGCAACAGGTTTAGCTGCTGGTGTAGGCGCTGGTGCAGCCGGTGCTTGTAGACCTTTTAGCGCTGGCTCTTCAAAACTTGGCTTGTCTTTATTCAGGACAATTTCAGTACTGGTATCTTCTGGCTTCTCAATCAACGTGAAGCTATTTGCTTCATCGACTTCGTCGTTACGCAGACGTTTCACATCAAAATGTGGTGTTTCGAGATGCGGATTTGGAATAACGAGTACAGAAACATTATGACGCTTCTCGATATCAAAAATCGATTGGCGCTTCTCATTCAGTAAATAGGTAGCTACGGTTACCGGAACCTGTGCTTGAACCTGAATAGTATTGTCTTTCAACGCTTCTTCTTCGATAAGGCGTAAAATAGACAGCGCAAGCGACTCAGCAGAGCGAATGGTGCCATGACCGCTACAACGTGGGCACACATGATTCGAGGCTTCACCGAGTGAAGGACGCAAACGTTGGCGTGACATTTCTAACAAACCAAAACGTGAAATACGAGCCACTTGGATGCGAGCGCGGTCTTGTTTCAGGCTATCACGCAAGCGGTTCTCAACTTCGCGTTGATGACGGGTAGGGGTCATATCAATAAAATCGATAACCACTAAGCCGCCAACGTCGCGTAATCGTAACTGGCGCGCGATTTCTTCGGCTGCTTCTAAGTTTGTTTGAAACGCAGTTTCTTCAATATCACCGCCTTTGGTTGCCCGCGCCGAGTTGATATCGATTGAGGTTAGTGCTTCGGTCGGGTCAATAACAATCGAGCCACCCGACGGTAAACGTACTTCGCGTTGAAATGCTGATTCAATTTGGCTTTCAATTTGGTAGTGATTGAATAGCGGCACATCACCTTGGTAGATTTTAACGCGATTGACAAAGTCAGGACGAATCAAGGTCACGTGATCTCGTACTTGATCAAAAACTTTCTGGTTATCAATCAGCACTTCACCGATATCACGACGCAGGTAATCACGAATTGCGCGGAATACAACGTTACTTTCTTGATGGATTAAAAACGGTGCTTCACGCGAGTTTGCTGCCTTTTCGATTGCATCCCAATGGTGCAACAGTACGTTGAGATCCCATTCTAATTCTTCTTGCGATTTGCCAACACCAGCGGTACGGACGATCAGCCCCATGCTGCTTGGCAAATTAAGTGCATCTAATGTCGCTTTTAATTCACTACGCTCTTCGCCTTCAATTCGACGCGAAATGCCACCCGCACGTGGGTTGTTCGGCATTAATACCAAATAACTGCCTGCTAGTGAGATAAACGTGGTTAACGCAGCGCCTTTTTGACCGCGTTCTTCTTTATCGATTTGAACAATGACTTCTTGGCCTTCAGAAATAACATCTTTGATATTCGGACGACCTGAAAAGGAGTAGCCATCAGGGAAGTAGGTTTTTGCAATTTCTTTGAGGGGAAGGAAGCCATGGCGTTCTGCGCCATAGTCAACAAATGCTGCTTCTAAGCTTGGTTCGATGCGGGTAATTTTACCCTTGTAGATATTCGCTTTCTTTTGTTCATGGCCTGGGCTTTCAATATCCAGATCATAAAGACGCTGGCCATCGACCAGCGCAACGCGCAATTCTTCTTGCTGCGTTGCATTAATTAACATTCTTTTCATTGTATGTAGCTCGTTATGTCGGGCTACAACACAGTACGACAGGCGTTCGCCATCGCTATTTCGAGATTGAATTGTTTTCTATTAGGGTTACTAACTAACACCTAACATCCCCCGTTTTACGACTACATGGTATAAACGTGAGACTTGCAATTTGTTACCAAGCCGAAATGCGCTTGTAAAGGCCATACTGCGTTGCAGCATTGGTTCTTCAATTTGGTTTGATTTATAACAGGCGGTGCACTCAATCAATCTTCAAAACACTATTCGGTGAAGATGAGCCAACGATATTCCGTGCCATCAACTTCTCGATGCCGTTTTACATGAACGAACTTTCGTAAGCTGAGGTGGATGAATTGGCAGCGATGCTTTCCGCTCAAACCACGCGTTAAATTTTTTTCTGTTCTTGCACCAACGCCAGCTTTTTCAAGCTGCTTATGATGTACCGCTCTCTGTTTAACCGGTGCGGATTTTTCCGGTGCCTGATTATCCCACGAAAATCGGTGTAAATACAAGATGAACATTGTCAAGAGCTCATGCTAAAATCCGCGGCCTATGAGCGAACAAACAACTATTTCACAAGGTGTGCGTTTTCAGACGGTCGAATCTGGCTATCAAGACCAACGCATCGACAATTATTTACTTGCGCAGCTAAAAGGCGTACCCAAGTCGTTGGTTTACCGCATTCTGCGCAAAGGCGAAGTGCGGGTAAATAAAAAACGTGTCAAACCTGAATATAAACTTCAGGTTGGCGATGTTATTCGTATTCCGCCGGTGCGGGTGGCTGAGTCGAATCCGTTACCATCCGCGAACCTTGATCAAGTGCAGGCCTTACAGCACCAAATTTTGTACGAAGACGAGGTGTTGATGGTAATGAACAAGCCTGCTGGCTTGGCTGTACATGGCGGCTCGGGGCTACAATTTGGATTAATTGAAAGTTTACGTGCACTGCGACCTGATGCGAAACAAATGGAACTAGTCCATCGCCTGGACCGTGAAACCAGCGGTTGTATTTTGATTGCTAAGCGGCGTTCAGCGCTGCGTAGTTTGCACGAACAATTACGCAGTAAAACAATGGACAAGCAGTACCTTGCACTCGTGCGTGGGCATTGGCAAAAGCATGTAAAATTGATTGCCGCACCGTTACTGAAAAATACGCTGAAGTCGGGTGAGCGGGTGGTACGCGTGGATGCTGAAGGTAAACCGTCGGAAACACGATTCCGAATTGTCGAACAGTTTACTCAATGCACACTAGTTGAAGCCGCACCAATTACTGGTAGAACTCACCAGATACGGGTGCATGCGTTGCATGCAGGACATCCGATTGCCGGTGATCCGAAGTACGGTGACAGCGAGTTTGATCTGGCGATGCAACAAGTTGGCTTGAATCGTTTGTTTTTACACGCACACAAACTCACATTTAAACATCCGCAAACTGGTAAAGATATTACGGTGAATGCACCGCTTGATGAAGCCTTGCGAAATACTTTGAAAAAGTTAGGTGGACGGCAGTTTATATGAAGTATCCACTGGTTATTTTTGATTGGGATGGCACCTTGATGGATTCAGTGGGGCGTATTGTATCGTCAATGCAACGCACTGCGGCTATTTTACAGTTGCCGCAACCTTCGGTGACCGCGGTTCGTGAGATTATCGGCATCAGTTTAGAGCCGGCAATCGAGACCTTGTTTGGTCGCTTATCGGCTGCGCAGTTCGAGCAATTTATGACAGTATACCGTCAGCAATACGTGCATGATGATATCACGCCTTCACCATTGTTTAATGGTGCTCGCAGTTTGTTGGAATCACTACGTGAACGTGGTTATACGCTGGCAGTGGCAACCGGTAAGGCACGTCATGGTTTAGAACGAGTTTGGGAAGAAGCCGACATTCGTCATTTATTCCACACCTCGCGCTGTGCGGATGAAACCGCATCTAAACCAAATCCAAAGATGCTATTGGACATTCTTGCCGAAACCGGCTTTAAAGCTGAACAAGCCGTGATGGTAGGCGACTCGGTACATGATATGCGGATGGCCGAAAATGCCAAGATGGCGCGTATTGGTGTAAGTTTCGGCGCCCATGATGCGGCTCGTTTGACTGGGCATCAACCGGTAGCGATTATTGACCAGCTCAGCGAATTGAATCATTACGTGTAACCCAAACACGGTAACTAGGAATCAAAGAGAAACCTATGAGCGTATCGATAGTATTAGCCTCGACATCACCGTTTCGTCGCGAATTGCTGAAAAAAGTGGTGCAAAATTTTACCGTTGCAGCGCCACTTGTGGATGAAACACCAGAGCCGAATGAATCGCCTGAGCAGTTAGTAGAACGCTTGGCTGTTGCCAAGGCCAAAGCACTAGCAAAAGAATATCCAGCGCACGTTTTAGTTGGCTCTGATCAAGTTGCGGTAGTTGATGACGTTATTTTGGGTAAACCTGGCTCCACTGAAAAGGCACAACAGCAACTGCAAGCGATGCGTGGTAAAACGGTAACATTTTTGACTGGTTTAGCCGTGTACAATAGTGCTGAAGATAAGTTGCAAGCTGCGGTGGAACCGTTTTATGTCACGTTTCGTGATATCACTGACGCAGAAATTGAAGCCTACGTGCAACGTGAGCAACCGCTTAACTGCGCGGGGAGTTTTAAAAGTGAAGCCCTCGGTATTAGTTTATTTTCAAGGTTACATGGCGATGATCCAAACACGTTAGTGGGGTTACCGTTAATTCGGTTGCTAGCAATGTTACGGAACTGGGGAATTAATCCGCTACTGGACGAAAACAGCGAGCAAAGCCAATAAAACCACTTGTGTTCAGTCTCTTAATCCTTTAACATTCGCGCCCTATGCAGAAGGTTCGAGTACCGATTACGGTAGATCCGGTTAAAAGTGCCGGCAAGCAATTGACTTATATCGGATTAGTTCCGGGGAAGTCGCTTGTTCGTTTGCAAGAGCTGTTAGTGGAAGCATGTCCTGATATTGATGTATCACTTAGCTTTGATACAGATGAGCAGGGCATTAAACGCATTCGTGGCGAAGCACAGGTTACTGTGCAGGCAAGTTGCGAGCGCTGTGGCGACCCGATGACAGTTCCGTTACAGAGCACATTTATTTATGCTCCGTTAACGCGAAGACAAACGGCCACCGATATGCCAGAGGAATACGAACCGATTGAGCTGGATGAACTTGGCGAAGTTAATCTGCATGCACTAGTAGAAGATGAGCTGATATTGGCGATGCCAGTGGTGGTTAAACACGACGAGCGCGAATGTCGGGTAGATAGTAATGCAATGCAATGGGGTGTCATTGATGATACACCGGAAACAAAGGATAATCCTTTTGCGGTATTGCAAGAATTAAAGCGTAAATAAACTTAGGAGATAGCGTAAATGGCTGTACAACAGAATCGGAAAAGTCGTTCTAAGCGCGACATGCGTCGTTCTCACGATGCACTGAGCGGCCCTACACTGTCGGTTGATTCTACCTCTGGTGAAACGCACCGTCGTCACCATGTAACAGCTGATGGTTTCTATAAAGGCCGTAAAGTAATTAACAAGTAACCAGCACTGGAAGTGAGGCAATGGCCACACTGACAACTCTGGCACTTGACGCAATGGGGGGCGATCATGGCCCCTCAATTGTTATAGACGCCCTGCAAAGGGCGTTAGATGCATTTCCTGACGTGCAGTTCATGCTCGTTGGCGACGAAGAAGAACTTCTTCCTCTACTTAGCCAAGCTAAGTTAGCTAAGCATTCCCGTATTACCTTAAAACACGCGAGTCAAACCGTCACAATGACGGATAAACCGGGCTATTCGTTGCGCGCGAAACCAGATTCATCGATGCGTGTTGCGCTTGAGCTTGTTGCGGCAGAAGAAGCTGCAGCTTGTGTCAGTGCGGGAAATACCGGGGCGCTCATGACCAAAGCGTATTTCACCCTCAAAACGTTACCCGGTGTATTACGTCCGGCACTCATGTCGGCTATTCCGCAACAACAGGGCGGTTCGGCATTTGTTCTCGATCTTGGCGCAAACCCAGTATGTGATTCGGATACCTTATTTCAATTCGGCGTGATGGGCTCTGTTGCGGCGCAAGAAGTATTGGGGATTGCGAAACCACGAGTGGCTTTGCTGAACATGGGCGAAGAAGAAATTAAAGGCAACGATGCCGTCAAAGCAACTGCCGCCTTGCTCCAGCAGTCGAAACAAATCAATTATATTGGCTTTATTGAAGGCGATGATTTATTCGCTGGCAAAGCCGACGTTATTGTTTGCGATGGTTTTGTTGGCAATATCGCGCTCAAAAGTTGTGAAGGGTTAGCCGACCTGTTACTGAATAATATCAAAGCAAATATTCATGCCCATTGGATGACCCGATGGTTTGTGAAACTTTTCTATCAACGTTTACAACGCTCGTGGGATTGGCTGAAGCCCGACCACTACAACGGCGCGAGTTTGATAGGATTGCGTGGAGTAGTTATAAAAAGCCATGGCGATGCCAATGCACGAGCGTTTTTTAGTGCAATTGAGCAAGCTGTGGAAGAAACTCAACGCGATCTACCTACACGAATTCGTGACCGAGTAGAACAAGTTCTGTTAGAGCAGGAATAAACGTTATTATGCCATCAGTTATTGCAGGAACTGGCCATTATTTACCGGCTCAGCGCCTGACGAATACCATGCTAGAACAGCGTGTCGACACCAGCCATGATTGGATTGTTGAGCGTACCGGAATTCATGAGCGACGCATTGCGGAACCGACAGAAAATGCGGTAACCATGGGCGTGGCTGCGGCTCGCCAAGCATTGCAGTCAGCAAACATCAAAGCCGACGATCTCGATTTAATTATTGTTGCAACAACTTCAGGTGAGCGCGCTTTTCCAAGTGTTGCTTGCGAAATTCAAGCCGCGCTTACTGAAAATACGATGCCAGCGTTTGATGTCGCGGCGGCGTGTTCGGGTTTTATTTTTGCCTTAAGTGTTGCTGATCAATATATCCGTAACGGTATGTATGAAAAGGTATTGGTGATTGGAACCGACGTCTTGTCACGTTTGTGTCATCCGGATGATCGTAATACGCTCGTATTATTTGGTGATGGGGCTGGAGCCGTAGTGCTCGAAGCGAGTGACCGCGCGGGTATTATGTCAACGCATTTAAATAGTGCTGGGGAATTCGCTGATTTACTCGGCGTCAATCATTTGTCGCGTCATTCACCTGAGCAGCTCGGTGAAGCGTGGATGTACATGAAAGGCAACGAAGTATTTAAAGTTGCGGTGAGTAAACTCAGTGAGTTGGTGGTTGATACGTTAGCGGCCAATAACATGCAGGCGGCTGATCTTGATTGGCTCGTGCCACATCAAGCTAATTTGCGCATTATTAAAGCAACTGCAAAGAAGCTGAAAATGCCGATGGAGCAAGTTATTACCACGTTAGAATACACCGGCAATACGTCGGCAGCGTCGGTGCCGATAGCACTTGATGTTGCGATTCGTGATGGTCGTATTCAACGTGGACAAAAATTATTACTCGAAGCCTTTGGCGGTGGATTCGCCTGGGGCTCTGCACTGATCGATTATTAATAAGGAAGCATTCATGCGAGCTTATGTATTTCCAGGGCAAGGTTCACAAACCGTTGGTATGTTGGCAGACGTTGCCGCGGAGTATCCGGTCGTTGAAGAAACTTTCGCCCAAGCGAGCAAAGTATTAGGCTACGACTTGTGGCAGTTGGTGCAAGAAGGACCAGCAGAACAACTGAATGAAACGCACCGTACGCAGCCTGCGTTACTAACTGCAAGTGTGGCATTGTATCGTGTGCTAGAGCAGGCTGGTGTACCAGCGCCTGAATGGATGGCTGGGCATAGCTTAGGTGAATACTCTGCGCTGGTTTGTGCCGGAGCATTAGCGTTTGAAGACGCTGTTGCGTTAGTTGCAAAGCGTGGTGAGTTTATGCAAAGCGCTGTACCTGCCGGCGTTGGCGCTATGGCTGCGATTATTGGCTTGGACGACAAATTAGTTGAGCAAGCTTGTGCCGAAGCGGCCGCTGACGAGGTAGTCTCGGCGGTGAATTATAACTCGCCAGGACAAGTGGTTATAGCTGGCCACAAAGCAGCCGTAGAACGTGCTGGCGATGCGTGTATTAAAGCTGGAGCAAAGCGAGCGTTACCATTACCGGTAAGCGTGCCGTCGCATTGTTCTTTGATGCAGCCAGCAGCCGAGCAACTCGCAGTAGAGCTTGGTAAGTTAACCGTCAATACACCACAAGTGCCAGTGGTAAATAATGTGGATGTTACAGCGCCGCGTGAAGCGTCCGAAATTCGGGATGCATTGGTACGTCAATTGTACTCACCGGTTCGCTGGACCGAAACCGTTCAGTATTTAGCGAGCCAGGGTGTGACAGAGATGTATGAAATTGGTCCAGGTAAAGTATTAACTGGGCTAACAAAGCGCATTGATAAAGCAATTCAAGGCGATGCCGTGAATACGGTCGACGCAATTGCAGCAAGGAAATAATATGACTGATTTAATGAATCTTGAAGGCCAAGTCGCTTTAGTTACCGGTGCGAGCCGCGGGATTGGTAAAGCGATTGCGCAACAGCTTGTTGCGCGTGGTGTAAAAGTAGTTGGCACTGCGACAACTGAAAGTGGTGCTCAGGCGATTAGTGATTACTTGGGTGTCAATGGCACTGGGTTCGCACTAAATGTCACTGACGAAGAAAGTGTCGCTGTGGTATTAAAGCATGTTGACGATACTTACGGACAACTCGATATTTTAGTGAATAATGCTGGTATCACCCGCGACAATTTGTTGATGCGCATGAAGGATGACGAGTGGGATAGTGTCATGGACACCAACCTTAAGTCGGTTTATCGTTTATGTAAGGGTGTGATGCGCGGCATGATGAAGCGTCGTCAAGGACGAATCATCAATATTTCATCGGTCGTGGGAACTACCGGTAATCCTGGGCAGACTAACTATTGTGCAGCCAAAGCTGGATTAGCAGGATTTACCAAAGCCTTAGCAAAGGAAATTGCGGCGCGCGGTATAACCGTGAACTGCGTTGCGCCAGGTTTTATCGATACTGATATGACCAAAGCGTTGACAGAAGATCAAAAACAAGCGATTTTTGCCAATATTCCGGCAGCACGCTTAGGACAACCTGATGAAATTGCGGCCGCTGTGGTGTTTTTAGCATCGCCAGGGGCAGCGTATATTACGGGCGAAACCATTCACGTTAATGGCGGAATGGCCATGGTATAAGTGGAATAGACGACAATATTTACCGAGGCTGACTAGCCAAGGGGTATGACCTGTCAAGGTTGGACCATTTTTTACTTTATTATTGTCGTCGCTTTCACTACACTAAGCCCAATTTTGAACTCATGACCTAAAATCAAGGGACATATATACAATGAGCACTATTGAAGAACGCGTTAAAAAAATCATCGTTGAACAACTAGGTGTTAAAGAAGAAGAAGTGAAACCAGAAGCTTCTTTTGAAAATGACCTAGGTGCAGATTCACTTGATATCGTAGAGTTAGTAATGGCTCTCGAAGAAGAATTTGAAACTGAGATTCCAGACGAAGAAGCTGAGAAAATCAGAACTGTTGAAGCAGCGATTGAGTACGTTAAAAACCACTCAAACGACTAAGCAGTGATAACGAGAAGGGCGGAATGAAAATTCCGCCCTTTTTTGTATGTGGTACAACGGTCAACCCCTTACCCAACCTAATCTAGATCGTGGCCTACAATTTGGCGACGGACACTTCACTACACTTGTTATTCGCCACGGCCAACTGGAATTTTGGCCGCGTCATTGGCAACGGTTAACGGAAGCGAGTCAACGCCTAGCGATGGCGATGCCTGTACGAGACCAAGTTGAAGAACTACTGGCATCCATTCGCCAACAACAGCCCAATTGCGTCGTGAAAATCATCATCACCCGTGGCTTTAGCAATCGTGGCTATGCACCATCACCTGCGGCACCTGTTAACTGGTATGTCACCACCGCCAGCTTGCCTGAATGGCAGCCGAACACTCTATTGGTTGACCAAGCTGAGTTGCAATTGGCTATGCAACCACGCCTTGCTGGCCTGAAGACGTTAAATCGTCTTGAACAAGTGTTGCTCGCTCAAGAACGTCTGGAACGTCACGTTGATGATTTAATTGTCTGCGATAATCACCTTCACATTGTAGAGGCGATCAGTAGCAATTTATTCTGGTATGATGGCGCTAACTGGCGGATTCCGCAGTTAAAAAACGCCGGCATCGCCGGCATTATGCAAGCAGAAATCTGTGCTGCGGTGCTGCCTAATGCGATACCCTCAATAGCGGTTTGGGACGATTTAGTATCGGCTGAACAGGCTTTTTTGTGTAATACTGTTTTAGGTCCACGCCCAATCGGTCAGATAGGCGCACGGCAATTACCGCAGCAAGTATTACCAGAGGTTGTTAACACGTGGTATTTAAACGTTTTATCCAAATCTTCTTGAGCTTAAGTATTGTTTTCGCTGGCGTTATTGCGACCGGATTATGGTATAGCTATCAGCAATTACAACAACCTTTAAATTTATCCCAGCCATTGGTATTTGAAGTCAAACGCGGCATGCACGCGCGTACGATTCTTGAGCAGCTTAATACGCAAGGTGCGGCGATTTCGGTTACGCCGGTTTATATTGCGAGTCGTGTATTTGATGTGCCGCAGCACTTGCAAGCGGGTTTTTACGAGATTCAGCCACAGGACAGTGTCGCCAACATTTGGCGTAAACTTCGTCAGGGCGAACAATACCTATTTCAGGTGACGTTAGTTGAGGGGCAAACGTTTGCGCAATGGTTGAAGATTCTTGCTAGTTCACAGTACCTCACACTAGCCGCAATGAACGCGGAGCAAGACACGATTACAAAGGCGTTAAACCAACGGTTAGGAACTACGCACCAATCGTTTGAGGGATTACTATTTCCCGATACTTATAAATATATGGCGGGTACTAAGGCCATGGAAATACTAGTGAAATCATACACGCGTATGGCCTCCGAACTGACAGAAATTTGGGCGCAACGAAGTCGAGATTTACCCTATGAAAAGCCTTACGAGTTGCTTATTATGGCTTCTATAATTGAAAAAGAGACAGGTATAGGTGGTGAGCGCAGTAAAGTGAGTTCGGTTTTCGTTAATCGCTTACGCAAAGGCATGCGTTTGCAGTCTGATCCGACAACAATTTATGGCATTGAGAATTTCGACGGTAATTTGACGCGCGCGCACTTGCGCGAGGTAACCGAATTTAATACCTATCGAATAAATGGGTTACCGCCAACGCCAATTGCCATGCCGAGTCGCGAGAGTCTGGTAGCTGCCGCGCACCCTGCTGAAACTGATTATTATTATTTTGTCGCGGATGGTTCTGGCGGGCATGTTTTTTCCAAAACGCTGGCGGAGCACAATCGCGCGGTGAATCGTTACCAAAGGAATCAAGGTTAATGCCACTGGGCAAATTTATTGTCATTGAAGGTCTAGAAGGCGCCGGCAAAAGTTCAGCAATTGCCAGTGTTGTTGCTCATTTGAATGCAAAAGGTATTGTGACTCAAACCGTTCGCGAGCCAGGCGGAACACCATTGGCAGAGGCGATTCGGGATCTGGTAAAGCAAGACTGGGAAGAGCGTTTAACTGCCGAAACTGAGCTTTTGCTAATGTACGCCAGCCGCGCTCAACTCGTCGAAAACGTGATAAAGCCAGCATTGAAGCAGGGCAAATGGGTCATTGCAGATCGTCACGACTTATCTTCACGGGCTTATCAGGGTGGTGGTCGCCAACTTGGTGATGAAAAACTTACCACGCTGAGACAATTGGTGCTTGGTAGTTTTGTGCCAGATTTGACGTTACTGTTGGATGTTGATCCGAAGCAAGGTTTGCAACGTGCGCGCGAGCGCGGCGAGCTTGATCGAATTGAACAAGAAGACCTAGCTTTTTTTGAGCGGACACGCGAGCGCTATCTAGAGATTGCGCAAACCGAGCCAAACATTTGTGTTGTTGATAGCAATCAGACCATGGCAGACGTGCACCGAGACTTATTGAATCAGCTTGAACAAAATTTGTTTCATGAGTATGGATAAAATATGAGTTTACCTTGGTTACGCGAACCGTGGCGGCAACTGGTCGCGGATTATAACAACCAACGCTTTGGTCATGCACATTGCCTGCCAAATCGAATCGGTTTAGGTGCGCCAACGTATACAGAAACTTTGGTTAAGTTTTTGCTGTGTATAGAGCCAAGCCAGCAAGCTTGTGGCAAATGTAAAAGCTGTTTGCTCATGGCAGCCGGAACTCATCCTGATTATTATGAAGTAGCGAGTGAGGATAATCGCGCTATTGGCGTTGATAAAATTCGCGAGTTAACGCAACAGTTGCAACAAACTGCGAGTCAGCACGGCAGCAAAGTGGCTTGGATTAAAGATGCGCAGCGTATGACGACAGAAGCCGCCAACGCATTGCTGAAAACTTTAGAAGAACCAAGCGCTAATACCTACTTAATCTTAAGCCCAGAGCGAACCAGTGATTTACTACCGACATTGCGCAGCCGAATGCGATTACATACGTTTTCTGAACCAAACCAAGCAACCACTCAAAGTTGGCTTACTCAGCAATTAGGACGCTCACTAACCGAAGCGGAGCGTGTGCGAAGCCAACAATTTCCGGGAGCGCCATTAACGGCCTTAGCAGCTTTGAAGGGTAACTTCGCTGATCCGGCGGATTTTGTTACGGAGCTCGCATCTGCCACAATTCAGAATAGGCCATGGCCGCAACCGAAAAAGGACGACGTACAACAGTGGCTGGAAGCGTCGTTGGCTTGGTTACAAGAGCTCATTCGTATTCGCCAACGCGTGGCACAACAACGCTTACATTATCCGCAGCTCACGCAGGTGGCGGAACAATGGCTGCAACGCGAGCAGATATCTGTTACAAGATTAAACGGATGGCTGGCTTTATGTTACAATTTGCGCAAAATTACACGTGAACAGTCCGGCTTAAACCTACCATTATTATTACAACAACAGTGGTTACAATGGAAACAAAGACCGTAGCAGCTGACGCTGAAGCAGAGTTACCGAAAAAACGCATTGTGCTAGGAACTGAAGCGCAATTACGTCGCTATTATATGCCGTTTATTAAGGGCGGTGGATTATTTTTAACCACCGATGAACCGTTAAAAATTGGTGATGCATTCTTACTGGAAGTGCGTTTATTTGGCGAGCAAAACTCCGTTTTGGTAAAATGTAAAGTTGTCTGGTTAGCTCCCTCTAAGCCTGGCCGTCCCGAACAACAGGGCGTTGGTGTCCAATTTATAGATGATAAGGCCATGTTAAAGAACATGATTGAATCTAAGCTAGCCGCTATCGGCAACACTGGCACACCAACCGCCACGATGTAAGCAACCTTAAAGTTTGGAGTTGTTGTGTTTGTCGATTCCCACTGCCATCTTGATAAAATTGATTTAGCAAATTTTAACGGCGAGTTCGCGGCGATAGTCGAGGCCGCACGCGCTGCCAAAGTCGAGCACATGTTATGTATTGGTGTTACGCTCGATGACTTTCCCGCCATGCGTGAACTTGTTTCAGGCTATAGCGATATTAGTATTTCTTGTGGTGTGCATCCGCTGTATGTTGCCAAGCATCCGCTTGCGAAGCAGCAACTGAAAGAGTGGGCTGCTTTACCTGAAGTAGTAGCCATTGGTGAAACAGGCTTGGACTATTATTACGATCCAGAGAGTCGCCCAGTTCAACAAGAGAGCTTTGCTTTTCATATTGATCTTGCCAATGAGCTAGACAAGCCATTGATTATTCATACCCGTGATGCACGTGATGACACCATTGCGATGTTACGAGAAGGGCATGCTGATCGCTGCGGTGGTGTGTTGCATTGCTTCACCGAATCGTTAGAAATGGCGCAGCAAGCAATTGAGCAACTTGATTTTTATATTTCGATTTCTGGTATCGCATCATTTCGCAATGCGACTGAATTACGCGATGTGGTGAAAGCCTTGCCACTGGAGCGGCTGCTCATTGAAACAGATAGTCCATGGCTGGCTCCGGTACCCCATCGAGGTAAAGAAAACCAGCCGGCCTTTGTGACTGAAGTGGCAAAATGTGTCGCAGATGTGAAAGGTGTTAGCTTAGCTGAAGTAGCGGAAGTCACCACGCATAACTTTTATTCGTTATTCAAGCGAGTGCGAACATAAATTTGTACGTTTTTTACACAAAAAATTCGCATTTTTAAAATAACCATCTAAACTAAATCTTACCCTCGAAATTTATCGAGTTAGCGCACGGCTCAATCCCTTGAGCCATTCCCCTAAGCTCGGGACAACTTGGATTCGTCCCGAGCATTTTTTTGCCTGAAATTTAGTTAATAAAAACAAGTGATTAGCTTGATTTAACCGCGCCAGATAACCAGTAAAATCAAAATTGGACAGATAAATTTGACGTACCATGGCCAAATTTTCCAGAACCAAGTTTTGTCAATTTCTGGTGCGCCTTCTTGAAGTGCTTTCAACAAAAAGTGTTGGCGCAAAATCCAGGTGAGTAACAAACCAAATACAAGTGCTAACAATGGTTGCATGTAAACCGTTGTAAAAGTCACAACTGCACCAAATAAGCTAGAGAAGTTGTAAATAATAATGGCTGAGATTAGACCAATTGTTGCGCCAACTACCCAAACCATTTGTGAACGTGATTGACCTGTTTCTTCAACGAGTGCGTTTACCGGTGCTTCAAGCATAGAAATTGATGAAGTAATTGCTGCAATCACCATGAGCGCAAAAAAGGTTAAGCCAACCCATAACCCAGCTTGGCCCATGGATTCAAACATGGCTGGTAACACATTAAAAACTAACGTGTCGCTGGACAATAATTGGCCGGCCTGATCATAAATCACAACACCGAGCTCTTGTGCTGCGAACATCGCTGGCAGAATCAGTAGGCCTGCTAAAAAAGCAACGGAGGTATCTAAACCAGCAACCCAACCAGCGGTTTTAGGTAAATGCTCATCTTTTGACAGATAGGCGCCGTACGTCATCATGCAACAAACGCCGAGCGACAATGAGAAGAATGCTTGGCCCATGGCACGAATAACAAGATTGGGGTTGGTCACTTGCTCAAAGTCAGGGGTGAGATACATTTTTAAGCCATCAATGGCACCCGGCAGGGTGAGAATGTACAGCGCCATGGCAATCAAGAGTACAAATAATAATGGCATGAGGCGACGTGACCAGCGCTCAATACCATCGGTTACGCCAGAACGAACAACATGAATGGTGAGCACGAGGAACAACACCATCATGATCAAATTGCGTTCAACGCTGAATTCAGTTAACCAAGTTGCCGCGCTATGAAAGCCAAGTAATTCAGCCAATGGCGCAAACATAAAGGCTAAGAGCCAGCCGGAAACGATGCCATAAAAACTTAGAATAAGTGACAAGACAACGAGACCAACAATACCGGTGAAAGCACCAAAGCCGCGCCAAAACGGTTTTTCGCTTAACGAGCGCAAGGCTTCAACTGGGTTACGTTGCCGCATACGGCCGATGGTCAACTCGGCAACCAGCATAGGATAAGCGAGTAGGGCGACCATGAGTAAATAGACTAAAAGAAAGGCACCGCCGCCGTTTTGCGCAGCTTGTGTGGGAAAACCCCAAATGTTACCGACACCCACTGCGGAGCCTGCCGCAGCTAAAATAAAACCGATACGAGACGAAAAAGCGGGAGATTTAAGAGCCATATTTTTATTCTTGTTGTTCTGTGGTTGTTTTACTTACGCGGTGAGTTCACCACGTAAGTTAGTTTCAAGGAGATTACTTATTTCACGCTGCGATAAATTCTGTGACAACAAATAATGTAATTTTGTCAGTGCTGCTTCAATGGTCATATCGTGGCCACTTACGACACCAACTTGTGCAAGCGCGTTACCCGTTGCGTAACCGCCCATATTCACTTTGCCTTTAAAGCACTGCGTGCAATTGAGGACAACCGTACCTTGTTCGATAGCACGTTGTAAGCTAGCCAATAGTTGTGGGTCTTGCGGAGCATTACCGACCCCGTAACTTTGCATTATTAACGCTTTGACCGGTTGCTGGAGCATATTATCGAAAATTGCTGCCGAGATACCCGGATACAAGGTGACGACACCAATTGCTTGCGGCGTCACTGACGTGAGCCGAAGTGGTTCCCGACTATTTTCTTTTATAGTGCCAGCGTCCACGGTAATCTGAATCCCTGCCTTAAGCAACGGTGCGAAGTTAGGCGAGGCGAATGCATTAAAACCATTGGCATCAGCTTTAGTCGCTCGGTTACCGCGATAAAGCGTGTTATTAAAAAACAAGCTGACTTCATGAATAGGGTAATTTGCGGCAATATAGAGCGCGTTCAACAGGTTCGTTTGCCCATCGGAACGCAATGCCGCCAATGGAATTTGCGATCCCGTTATAATTACTGGTTTCGCTAAATTTTCAAACATGAACGACAAAGCTGAGGCCGTATAAGCCATGGTATCGGTACCATGTAAGATCACAAAACCATCGTAGTCGTTATAGTTATTCTGGATATCTTCAGCGATGTGTTGCCAGTCGGCAGGCGACATATCGGAGGAATCCATCAGCGGGTCATATTCGTGAATAGTAAATTCTGGCATTTCTTCCCGATAAAACTCGGGCATGCGTTTGACACATTCGGTTAAAAAGCCCGACACAGGGATGTAACCCTGTGTCGATTTTTGCATACCAATTGTTCCGCCTGTGTAGGCAACATAAATACGTTTTTTAGTCATGAATCACTGCAGTGGGCAAAGTTCGCACAGTGCATACACACCGTTCGGGTCGTTAAATTTATCCAGTAATTTAACTTCCTGCCACACGCGTTGCAATTCCATTTCGATTGGCGAGTGATTTTTTTCAAATACAGAAGCTGGTACCCATGCGCTCGCTTGACCGAATAAATCACGCATGAACTTGTCACGAGCTGACAAATCAGCTTCAATCACTTCAACGTCGTATTCAACGACATCAGCTTTTTGTGCCGCAGCTCGAATGGCATCGTCAAGCCCACCAAGTTGATCAACTAAACCAAATTGCTGTGCCTGACTGCCAGTCCATACACGACCTTGAGCCACTGCATGAACTTCGTCGTAAGTCATATCGCGACTATCAGCAACCATGCTCACAAAGTCACGGTAGAACTTCTCGATGCTCATTTGAACAACTTGTTTACCACCTTCATCTAAACCTCGCGTTACGTCGAGTACAGGCAGGTTAGTGGTGTGATAACCATCGTTATACACGCCAATTTCAGCCAATGAATTCTCAAAGGTGAAGAACATACCGAACACGCCAATTGAACCCGTAATGGTTTCTGGAGCGGCCCAAATTTCATCGGCGCTTGCCGCAATCCAATAGCCACCCGATGCCGCAACACTACTCATAGATGCAATAACCGGCTTACCTGCTTTTTGTAACTCAAGCACTTCTTGACGAATTACTTCCGAGGCGAAGCCACTGCCACCTGGACTATCAATGCGTAACACTACAGCTTTAACTTGATCGTCTAAACGCGCTTTGCGTAATAGTTCAGCGGTACTATCACCACCAATCATGCCGGCTTTCTGATGGCCATCAACGATCACACCACGGGCAACGACTATGGCGATATTATCGCGCTCTTTGGTCTCTTCTTCATATGCATGACCGTTGAGTGATTCCAAATAATCGTCATGATCAATCTGGCGCCAACTTTTTTCTTCATCATCAAGACCGGTTAAGGTGATCATTTCTTGGCGGAATTGTTCACGTGAATACAAATCAGTGACAAGCCCTGTACCTACGGCCATTTGCGCGAAATCATTATTGTTTTCTGCAACGGTGGCTAAAAAATCATCCATTTCACCAGACAGCACACGTGGATCTAACTCGCGTAAGGCCGCGATATCAGTGACATAGGTTTGCCAAAGTTCATCGTACAGAACTTTGTTAGCTTCACGAGCTTCAGCAGACATGTCATTGCGTGTGTAAGGTTCTACCGCTGATTTATAGGCGCCAACTTTGAAGACATGCGTGCTGACTTTCAGCTTCTCCAATAGCTCTTTGAAGTACAGACGATATGAACCGTAACCTTCAAACATCATCATACCAAGCGGGTTTAAATAGATTTTGTCAGCGTGAGCGGCAATGTAGTACTGATCTTGACTGTATGCATCGGCATAAGTTACGACCGGCTTACCGCTTTCACGAAATGCGACAAGTGCCTCACCTAGCACGTTCATCTTGTTCAAACCGCCGCCAGTAAAGCGGCCGAGATTCAATTGAATCCCACTAATGCGCTCGTCTGTCGCTGCTTGCTCAATGGCTGTTACGGCATCGCTTAAAAGAACTTCTGCTGGCTGACCACTGCCGCCTAACATTTCATCAAAGAAAGCATCGACTGGGTCTACCCAGGTTTTTTCTTCAACCAAGGCTCCATTGAGGTTTAACACCAGCACACCGTTCTCAGGAACTTGAATTGGCTCTTCTTCAGCAGCAAATAGACCAATGAAAACCAATAAAATTAAGAAGAAAACGATATTCACAATAATTTTGCGAATGACGTTGATGAGACTAAAGAGTTTTTTGAAGACTGAAGCGATCCCGCTCATATAAAACAATCCCAAATTAAGTAACGATGCAAGGAGATTACCGCAGAAATCACTGAGAAACTAGTAAGACAATGTAACAGAGCGTGATCATTTGCTAAGCTATCGAAACCTTTGACGCGATAGTCAAATCTCACCTTTTGAGGATGTTATGCAGGCATTAGAACTTTTAACAACACGCTCTTCTATGCCACGGTTAATCGAGCCTGGCCCTAGTGATGCACAGTTTCAATTAATGTTACAAGCAGCAGCGCGCGCACCTGACCATATGGCATTGATGCCGTATCACTTCATTGTATTTAAAGATGAGCAACGGCAGCAATTAGGCGAGATATTTCAACGAGCCGCCGCCGCGCAGGGGCAAGCCGAAGCGCAATGTGTTCAGGCAAGTCAGTTGCCGTTACGTGCGCCCATGCTAATTGCCGTAGCAATGAAATATCAAGCGCATGAAAAAGTACCGCGCGATGAACAATTTGCCAGTGCTGCTTGCGCAACTTTGTTACTACAACAAGCTGCATTTGCGCAGGGCTTAGGTGCTATTTGGCGCACTGGATGGTTGGCCGAATCGGGTTTTGTAAAAGCGGAGCTTGGCCTGCGTGAAGAAGATGCCATCGTTGGTTTCTTGTATGTCGGAACACCCGCGGTGCCAACGCCGATCAAACCAAACAAAGAGCTGGCTGATAAAGTTCAATATTGGGGCTAGGGAAGTCCTTAGTTTGGCGTTTTAAAACAGTGCCAACAAAACCCAAAAACCAGCCGTAAAGGCTGGTTTTTTACATAGTAGGGATTATGATCTCGTTACTTAGAAGTCCGCTGTTTTTGGCGCTCGTGGGAACGGGATTACATCGCGGATGTTGCCCATACCGGTTACATAGGTGACCAAGCGCTCAAAACCTAACCCGAAACCTGCGTGTGGCACGGTACCGTAACGACGTAAATCGCGGTACCAACCGTAATCTTCGATTGGCAAGCCAAGCTCGAGCATACGTGCATCTAAGCGCTCTAAACGTTCTTCACGCGCACTACCACCGATGATTTCACCAATGCCTGGTGCCAACACGTCCATTGCTGCGACCGTTTTACCGTCGTCGTTTTGACGCATGTAGAAGGCTTTGATGTCTTTCGGATAGTTTTTCAGCACAACCGGCGCACCAACATGTTCTTCAGCCAAGTAGCGCTCGTGTTCAGACTGCAAATCCATACCCCATTCAACCGGGTATTCGAATTTCTTGCCGCAGTTTTGCAAGATTTCTACCGCATCTGTGTAATCCATGTGCACAAACTTGTTGCTGACCACGTGATTGAGGCGATCTAAGACGCCTTTATCCACACGCTGTTGGAAAAATGCCATATCGTCGGCGCGTTCTTCGAGAACGGCATTGATACAGTATTTCAACATGTCTTCGGCTAAGTAGGCGATATCATTTAAGTCAGCAAATGCGACTTCAGGTTCCACCATCCAAAACTCAGCCAAGTGGCGACTTGTATTGGAATTCTCTGCACGGAAGGTCGGACCAAAGGTGTAAATTTTGGAGAGTGCACAGGCGTAAGTTTCACCATTTAGCTGGCCTGAAACCGTTAAAAAGGCTTCTTTACCAAAAAAGTCTTTGCTGAAATCGATACCGCCATTATCTGTGTGCGGCAGGTTCATTAAATCCAGCGTGGATACGCGGAACATTTCACCTGCGCCCTCAGCGTCTGATGCTGTAATAATTGGGGTTGCGACCCACAAATACCCACGCTCATGGAAGAAGCGATGCAGAGCTTGCGATAAACAGTTACGCACTCGCATAACGGCACCAGTAATATTGGTACGCGGGCGCAAATGCGCGAATTCACGCAGATATTCCATTGAATGTGGTTTCGGCGACATCGGATAGGTGTCAGGATCCTCAACAAAGCCAAACACATGAACTGCTGTCGCTTGGATCTCGAAGTTTTGACCTTTGCCAGCGTTTTCAGCAACCACGCCGGTGACAGCAACACTGCAACCTGTGGTTAGTTTGAGAACCTCATTGTCATAATTATCGAGATTATTCGGTACGACCGCCTGAATAGCGTCAAAACACGAACCATCATGCACGTTGATAAATGAAATGCCTGCTTTTGAATCGCGACGGGTACGAACCCAACCGCGTACAGTTACTTCATCACCAACGGCAACTTTTCCCGATAAAACATCGACAATTGTAGCGAAGGACATGGGCCTACAAACTCCGTTAGTTAAGGTATAAGAATAAAATAGGCTGATATGTTACCTTGCTTTGCGCCAGACTCAAGAGAAAATCACACTGAAGCCGCCAGTAAACACATGGTTTGGGTTATTTTACTGAGTTGATCGGGACGAATGACAAATGGTGGCATGACATAAATTAATTTCCCAAACGGCCGTATCCACACGCCGTGTTGCACACATAGGCGCTGCGCGGTGGCAACATCAATAGCATGCTTCATCTTGATGACGCCAATGGCACCAAAGCATCGCACACCAGCTACGTTCGGTAGTTGTCGCGCTGGTTCAAGTTCAGCGATTAGCTGCGCGTTAATAGTGTTGATTCGTTGTTGCCATGGGCTATCAAGCAAAACATCAATGCTGGCACAGGCAATAGCACAGGCGAGGGGATTGCCCATAAAGGTTGGTCCATGCATAAACGCACCGCCGGCAGGGCCCTGGCTGATGGTGTCGGCAACTTCATCACGACACAGTACAGCTGCTTGGGTCAGATAACCGCCAGTTAATGCTTTGCCCAAACACATAATATCTGGTGTGATGTTGGCGTGATTGCAGGCAAATAATTCGCCGGTGCGACCAAATCCTGTAGCAATTTCATCGGCGATTAATAACACGTTATGTTGATCGCAAAGTTGGCGTGCTCCACGCAGGTATTCAGGGTGATAAAAACGCATCCCCCCAGCACCTTGCACGATGGGCTCAAGAATTAATGCGGCGAGTTCATGTTGATGCTGCTCTAAAAGCTGTGCTAGTGACGCTAAGTGCTTGGCATGCCATGATTGTGTTGGCGTGATGTCAGGGACAGGGGCGAACAATTGCTCACGTAAACTTCCTTTAAATAGACTATGCATGCCGTTAACCGGATCGCAGACCGACATAGCGGCGAAGGTATCGCCGTGATAACCACCGCGGATGGTCGCCATTTTATTCTTGTTCGGTCGATCGCGACTAAACCAATATTGCACGGCCATTTTAATGGCGACTTCAATGGAAACAGAGCCTGAATCGGCGAGAAATACACGATTTAATCCCGCAGGCGTTAGCTCTACCAGCTTCTGTGATAACCGAATTGCTGGTTCATGCGTAATACCGCCAAACATGACATGACTCATTTTTGCCAGTTGCTCAGTTGCCGCTTGGTTGAGTTGTGGGTGGTTATAGCCATGAATGGCGGCCCACCAAGACGACATACCGTCAATCAATCGCGTACCATCATTAAGGATTAATTCACAGCCTTCAGCGGCAACAACCGGATACACCGGCAGCGGTTCATTAAAGGAAGTGTAGGGGTGCCAGATGTGTTGGCGATCAAACTGCAAGTCGCTATTTGTAATCATTGATTAAATAATAACCGATTGTAATTATATCAAGCCGAATAAAGTTGACAGTCTAGGTAAACTCCGTACCCTGTGCAATATCAAATTACTCTCATTAAACGATATACCAAGGATCAACTTATGTCGGCTGTCATCCGCCATGACTGGCAACTCAATGAAATCGAGGCACTTTTCGCACTTCCGTTTAACGATTTGCTGTTTCAAGCGCAACAAGTTCATCGTGCTAACTTCGATGCCAACGCTGTGCAAGTAAGTACCTTGCTATCGATTAAAACTGGCGCTTGCCCAGAAGACTGCAAATATTGCCCACAGAGTGCGCATTATCGAACTGACGTTGATAAAGAGCGCTTAATGGCGGTCGAAAAAGTTCTCGAAGAAGCGCGTGCAGCGAAAGCGCAGGGGGCTAGTCGCTTCTGCATGGGGGCCGCCTGGCGTAATCCAAAAGATCGCGATATGCCGTATGTGATTGAAATGGTTAAAGGCGTGAAAGAGCTTGGTTTAGAAACTTGTATGACATTAGGTATGTTGAGTCCGCAACAGGCTCAAGCTCTAAAACAAGCTGGTCTCGATTATTACAACCACAACCTCGATACATCACCTGAATTTTATGGCGAAATTATCTCCACGCGTACCTACGCGGATAGGCTTTCGACACTACAAAATGTACGCGATGCGGGCATGAAGGTATGTGCTGGCGGTATTGTTGGTATGGGCGAAAGCCGTCGCGATCGCGCGAGTTTGTTGGCACAACTAGCCAATTTACCGCAACACCCAGAGAGTGTTCCAGTGAATATGTTGGTGAAAGTGCAGGGCACACCATTCGCTGAACTTGATGATCTTGATCCGTTTGAGTTTGTACGAACAATCGCCGTTGCGAGAATCTTAATGCCGCAAAGCTTCGTGCGCTTGTCAGCTGGCCGAGAATCTATGAATGACCAGTTACAAGCGTTATGTTTTATGGCAGGTGCCAACTCTATATTCTACGGCGAACGTTTGCTGACCACTGCCAACCCAGAAACCAATCGTGACCTCGCTTTGTTTGAGCGTTTAGGCTTAAATCCGCTTGCACATGAAGATTATAGTGATGATGTACATGAAGCGGTGATTTCTGATGCGGTAGCCGAACAACAGCAACCGGTACGCTACTACGAAGTGAGTTGATTCGAAACGCTTTTATTATGCAAATAACCCATGAATTGTCAGCCCAATTAGAACAATTGCGTCAGCAACATCGCTATCGCACGCTGGTGCAACGTCAAGCACAACACCTGCAGTTTGACAGTAATGACTATTTAGGGCTGTCGATGCATCCGCGCGTAAAGGCTGCATACGCTGAAGGTGTTCAACAATATGGTGCAAGTAGCGGTGCATCGCCATTGGTGAGCGGCTATCAGGCCCCTCATGCTTATTTGCGCCAGCAACTCGCGCAATGGTTAGAACGTGAAGACGCATTATTGTTTAGTAGTGGGTTTGCGGCGAATCAAAGTACGTTACAAACGCTTGGTAGTCAGTATCAGCGCATTGTCTTGGACAAGTTAAGTCATGCGTCGTTAATCGATGGCGTCCGGCACTTTAAGCACTGGAAACGGTTTCGCCATAACGATGTTGCGCATGCTCAAGAGCTCTTGTTGCCAAACGTGGCGAATCTATTAGTGACCGAGAGTGTGTTTAGTATGGATGGTGACCATGCGCCCCTTAACCAGCTCGCTGAGTTGCCGGCCGATGTCTGGATAGATGATGCGCATAGTATCGGTATAAGCGGTGAAAGTGGGCGTGGCGCTGGCGCCACGTTGTCAGCGGCACAAGCACCGTTATTAACGATAACCTTCGGCAAGGGCTTGGGTGTTATGGGCGCTGCAATTGTCGGTTCATCGGTGATGACGGATTACCTCATGAATCAGGCGCGTGATTTTATCTATTCGACTGCTATGCCTGCGGCTCAAGCGCAGGCAGTCAGTGCTTCGATTAATGTGGTGCAGAGCGCTGAAGGTGAGTCTTTAAGACAGCGTTTACGTGACAATATTCAGTATTTTCGTGAGCAATGCGTTGCGCAAGGTTTACCCATTGGTGCGAATCAACATGCTATCCAAACGCTCATTCTCGGCTCGGAGGAGCGGGTAATTGCCTGGGGGCAATCACTCAGAGCACTCAACATTTACTGCGGGATTATTCGTCCACCAACCGTACCACAAGGCAGTTCAAGGCTGCGCATAACGGTTACCGCTGCCCACAGTACCGCCGACATTGATGCATTAGTGACAGCGTTAATAATCACGCGAGATTTGGTTGAAAAGGCTAACGTTACCGCATGAGAGCGATACAAGAGGTGTTGAAGCAACAACATAAAGTAGCAATCGCGTCGCATTTTAGCCGTGCGGCGCAGAGTTATGAACATCACAACTTATTGCAACGCTGGTGTGCGGCACGATTAATCGAATGGTTACCGGCGGCTACTGGACTGACTGCAGATATTGGCTGCGGACCAGCGGTAAATACTGAGGCATTGCTGGCGCGAACGAAACATTACATTGGTATCGACATTGCTAGCGGCATGTTAGCTAAAGCGCAACGTAACTATCCGAATCAAAGTTGGTTGCGTGCTGATCTCGAAGCACTACCATTTGCAGCGGCTAGTATTAATACGCTGTATGCGAACTTAGCGGTGCAATGGGCCGATGATTTAACAGCGACTTTGAACCACTGGCTGAGTGTGTTGCGTCCGTCGGGAACAGTTGTGATAAGCACAATTCTTGCTGGTTCACTGACACCATTAGCGGATTGTTTTCAGCAATATACCGGTGCACCGCGGCATAATCACTTTTATTCGGCCAGTACTCTGCAGCAGATTTTAAGCAACGTGAGTGGGGCAACGGTACAATTTGAGGTTGAACAGATCACCATTCCTTATCTAACCGTGCGAGCCATGCTCTACGACCTCAAAGGAATCGGGGCGAACTATCAACAACAGCGCCAACAACCACTAACGCGAAGCCAGTTAGCTTGCGTCGAAGCTGCGATGGAATCGCATCGGGATAGAACGGGAAATCTACCGTTGCACTGGGTGGTGGGTTTTATTAAGTTAACAAAAGATTAAGTATGGTTGCATAAATGGAAACTCAAATCCAGCCGCCGCTGTTTATAACGGGTACTGACACCGATGCCGGGAAAACTACATGTGCTGTGGCCTTGATACATGCTTTACGTGGCTCTGGCTGGCGTGTCCGACCCTATAAACCGGTGGCGGCTGGCGCTGAATTGGTTGATGGACAGCTACGCAATAGCGATGCCTTAAAATTGATGCGGGCATGCGCTATTGATGTAACCCATGACAGCTATCTGCAGGTAAATCCTTATTGCTTCGCTCCACCAATTGCACCGCACATTGCCGCTGCACAAGTGGGGGGAGAACCGAGTGTTGCTGGTATTGTCGAAAAGATAACCATGACACCCCTCGAAGCCAATGAATTGGTTGTTATCGAAGGGGCTGGCGGTTGGTTGGTTCCACTTAATAGTAACGAATCGTTAGCCGATGTCGCCGAACAACTGCAAACTCAAGTTATTTTGGTGATTGGCATGAAATTAGGTTGTTTAAGCCATGCGCTGTTAACCGCGGAGGCGATTACCCGACGCGGATTGAATATAGTTGGCTGGATTGCAAATCAACCGCAGCCAACAACAATGGCGTGTTACGAAGAAAACTTAGCGACCTTGCAACGCTTGCTGAAAGCACCATGTTTAGGTGTCGTGCCATTTCTTCCGCATGCAGATGAGACGGCATTAGCACAATATCTTGATGTACAAAGTTTACCGTTGTAACCAACGAGAACAGTCTTGTGCAGGCGCAAGTGAGTGTTTTTCGCCGGCTAGAAAGACATAACCATTCGCGTTGCCATGGTACTGCATATTGGTCCCAATAATACGCAGATAGCTACCTTCTGGAATCGCAATAATCGGCGTTTCAGGTGCCAACGCCATGAACTCAGCAAGGCGCTGGTCTCGCGTTTCACCATGAAAACCAGGCGGTTGATAATCGGTGTAATGCGGGTTTAACTGCACGGGTATCAGTTGTAGCGCGTTGAAAGAAGGTGGCTCAACAATGGGCATGTCATTCGTGGTGCGAATACTTAAGCCTGCAATGTTAGAGCCAGCACTCCAACCCACGTAAGGCACGCCTGACTGCACCGCGACTTGAATGGGGGCAATTAGCTGGTTTTGGTAGAGCTTAGAAAGAAGCTGAAAGGTATTTCCGCCCCCCACCATGATCGCTTCTGCGTTGTTGATAGCGGCAACCGGATCCGATTCCGATTCAATGCCGTATACCTCAATACCAGCCGGAGACAAAGCGATGCGTACCTTTTCGGTGTAGTCGGCGTTTGAAAAACCTACGCCGGCGTACGGAATAAATAAAATACGGCGCTTGCCGCAATGTTCAGCGATTGGCGTGATACAAGGCGCTAGATAATCGCTATTCCCAGCTCGTGAACTGCTGAGTAACAAAATTTGAGCATCGGCCATTGATTTTTCTCCTCGTGTAGGCGGGCAATGGATGCAAAGGCAGTAGGGTACCAAAATAGTTCTTAAAAAACATTCCAAAAGCCTTGTATTTAAAGGCTAACGCCCTTATAAATCGGGTATCCGTTGAAGTCATTGTGAGGTTACAGAAAATGTTGCGGATCGTTTTGTTTTTAGCAACGAACTTAGCAATTTTATTGGTATTAGGCGTGGTGATGAATCTCGTGCTTCCAGCATTGGGTGTCGAACCGACGCAATACCAAGGGTTATTTATTTTCGCAGCGCTATTTGGGTTTGGTGGTGCGTTTATCTCTCTGGCTATGTCGAAATGGCTGGCGAAGCGGTCTGTTGGCGCACAGGTCATTAATCAACCGCGCAATAGCACCGAACAATGGCTAGTGAATACCATTGCTGCGCAAGCGCGAAAAGCGGGTATTCCAATGCCTGAAGTAGCGATTTATGACTCGCCGGAGCCGAATGCCTTTGCTACTGGTGCAAGTAAAAAGAGCTCGCTTGTAGCTGTGAGTACTGGTCTATTACGTTCGATGACGAAAGACGAAGTAGAGGCGGTATTGGCGCATGAGGTGAGCCATATTGCTAATGGTGATATGGTCACCTTGACTCTTATCCAGGGCGTGGTGAACACCTTTGTTATCTTTTTTGCGCGAGTGATTGCCGGAGTTATTGATAACGCGACGCGTAGCAATTCGCAAAATGGTCAAGGCCTTGGTGGTCTTGCCTATTTTGGCATCGTGATGGTGCTCGAATTGGTATTCGGTATTCTCGCAAGCATCATTGTGATGTGGTTTTCACGTCAACGAGAGTTCCGCGCTGATGCCGGTTCAGCGGGTATCGTCGGTAAGCAGAAAATGATTGCCGCATTGCGCCGTTTACAAGGTGCGCAGGAATCAACGCTTGATGGCTCCATGATGGCCTTTGGTATTCAAAGTAAACGCAGCTTTAGTGAGTTGTTTATGAGTCACCCGCCGTTAGCGAAACGGATTCGAGCGCTGGAAAATTTATAATAATTTAAGGAAAGACATGACTAATTGGAGTGCCCGTAGCTGGCGGGATAAAGCCATTCAGCAACAACCTAACTATGCTTCAAAGCCGGCATTGCAGCAGGTTGAGCAACAATTGAAAACCTTCCCACCGTTGGTATTTGCGGAAGAAATTCGTGCGTTGCGGAGTCAATTGGGACGCGTTAGTCAAGGTCATGGCTTTTTGTTGCAAGGTGGCGATTGTGCTGAAACCTTCAGTGATTTTACCGCACCTAAAATTCGTGACACCTTTAAGGTTATTCTACAAATGGCGGTGGTGCTAACCTTTGCTGGATCTTGTCCGGTGACTAAGGTCGCTCGAATGGCTGGTCAGTACGCTAAACCACGTTCGAGCGATTTTGAAACGGTGGATGGCATCGCTCTGCCTAGTTATCGTGGTGACATTATCAATGGTGCGGATTTCACGGTTGAAGCCCGTGAACCGGATCCGCAACGTATGATTAATGCCTACCATCACTCAGCTGCGACGTTGAATTTACTGCGCGCGTTCGCTCAAGGTGGTTTGGCTGACCTCCATAAAGTGCATAAGTGGAACATGAGCTTTGTTGAAGCGAATCCGCTGAAAGAGCAATACTTGCGTGTTGCGGAACAAATTCAATCGGCATTGAAGTTTATGGAAGTGCTTGGTATCAACGCGGAAAGCAATGCAACAATCCATGAAACCCAACTTTTCACCTCGCACGAGGCGCTGTTACTTCCCTACGAAGAGGCACTGACCCGCACCGATACATTAACGGGCTTACCTTACGACTGCTCGGCGCATATGGTTTGGATCGGCGAACGTACGCGTCAAATTGACCATGCACACGTGGAGTTTATGCGCGGTATTCATAACCCTCTTGGTGTGAAAATTGGGCCAACAACGCATCCTGATGATGTGATTCGGCTATTGGATGTGTTGAACCCAAGCAATGAAGCAGGGCGCATGACGTTGATTACGCGAATGGGCGCAAATACCTTGGCTGATGCGCTGCCGGCAATTGTGCGACGCGTTAAAGCTGAAGGACGTCATGTGGTTTGGTCAAGCGATCCGATGCATGGTAATACCGTAAAAGCAGAAAACGGATTGAAAACACGTAACTTTGATGCGATTCATCAAGAGTTACGCCAGTTCTTTGCCGTACACCAAGCCGAAGGCACGTACCCTGGTGGTGTTCATTTGGAAATGACCGGCGAAGATGTCACTGAATGTATCGGTGGTGCTTACCAGATCAGCGAACATGATCTAACCCAACGCTATCGTACACAATGTGATCCTCGCTTGAACGCCGATCAAGTGTTAGAATTAGCGTTTCTTGTTGCTGAGTCGTTGAAAGAAGCACGACAAGGTCGCGGTTAACTCTGACATTTTCGAGGTTTAGTGGTATATGTCACACTCTGTTGAGCAGTTTTTTGACAATTTATGGAATGATTACATCAAGTTAACGCCTTCGGCTGCAAAAGTACATCAAGTACTCGGTCAAGGTCGTTCGATCATTAACGATCACGTTGCATTTCGTACCTTCAATATAGCGCCAGTACGCTTGGAAACGCTTGCAAAGCATTTTGAAGCAATGGGCTATAAAGCGTGTGGCGATTATGCTTTTGAAGCGAAGAAGCTGGTTGCGAAGCACTTTGAGCACGCTGACCCGCAATTACCAAAAATCTTTATCTCTGAATTATTGGTTGAAGAGTTTTCGCCGGAATTACAGCGAATTGTAAAGTCATTGGTTGCACAGATTGATGCCGCAGAAGTCGCCAAACCAGAGTTTTTGTACTCAGGCGCACATTGGCAAATTAGCAGCACCGATTATGAGCAGTTACTTGAAGAAAGTGAGTATGCAGCCTGGATGGCAGCGTTTGGTTTCCGTGCCAATCACTTTACCGTCAACGTCAATGAATTGCCGGATTATGAATCGTTGGAGCAGGTGAACGAGACTTTGAAACAAGCAGGTTTTCGCTTGAACACCTCAGGTGGTGAAATCAAAGGTTCACGCGATGTTTTCTTAGAACAGTCGTCAACCATGGCTGATCACACACCAGTGCGTTTCAGTGATATGGAAAAAGTTGTTCCAAGCTGTTTCTATGAGTTTGCGAAACGTTATGAAGTTGCACCGAATCAGCTATACACTGGCTTTGTGGCGGCTTCAGCGGATAAAATCTTCGAAAGCACCAACGCACGCAGTGATGCGCGCACTGATGCTCAAGAGCAAGACGGCAACGTTTAGAAGCGGTGCCGTTCGAGATTGGTTTCAGCAAGAATTTTCGCGGCAATCTCTTCCACAGAAAATCGGGTAGAGTCGAGAAAAGGAATCGCTTCGCGGCGGTACATTTTCTCGACCTCCTGCAATTCAAAACGACACTGTTGCATAGATGCGTAGCGACTACCTTCCCGGCGCTTACTACGAATTTCATGTAAACGCTGCGGATCAAGTGTTAACCCATAGATTTTATGGCGAAACGGCTTAAGTACCTTAGGTAATTGCAAGTTTTCCATATTATCGTCTTCAGTGAGCGGGTAATTGGCCGCTTTAATACCATAATGCAGAGCCAAATAGAGGCTTGTAGGCGTTTTCCCGGTACGTGAAACACCAAGCAGAATAATATCGGCTTCGTCATAGTCTGAAATATTACTGCCGTCATCGTTGGCCAGCGTATAATTCACCGCATCAATACGAAAATCATAATTATCACGTACGTCATTATTTTCTTGAATACCGTGAGTCCGATGGGTTTTGGGCTGCGCGGCCATATTCAGTTCTTTACTCAATGGCGCGACAAAGTAATCGAGAAAGTCATAGCAACTGCCTTTTGATGAGGTAATGACGCGCTTAATATCGATGCTGACAAAGGTATGGAAGATAATCGGACGCTCTCCAGACTCTTGATATGCTTGGTTTATTTTATTAACCGCAAGTTCAGCTTTTTCAATGGTATCGATAAACGCGAGTGTTTTATGGATAACTTTTAGCGGAAACATCGACAGCATTGCTTTCCCAAATGCTTCAGCGGTAAGGGCTGTACCATCAGAAATATAAAAAATTGTGCGCATCTTGGCAGTAATCCTTGCAGATAAAAGTGGATAAGATGTTAACTTGTGACGCCCCAATGTGTAAAATACATTGCCATCCGGGCAGTCAATTAACTGACTGTGTCACGCTAAAACTCCACGAGGAACTCAACGTGCAGAATAACGTTCAAGATTATGTGCTTTGGTATGATCAATTAGGGATGAATGATGTTGGCCGTGTTGGCGGTAAGAACGCGTCACTCGGTGAAATGATAAGCCATTTGGCAGGCGTTGGTGTTGATGTGCCGAATGGGTTTGCGACCACGGCAGAAGCATTCAATGAGTTTCTCGAGCAAAGTGGCGTGAATGAACGCATTCATGAAATTCTCGATGATCTTGATACCGATGATGTTAAAGCCTTGGCAGAAGCTGGCAAAAAGATTCGTCAATGGGTTATTGAAACACCATTTCAACCAGCGTTAGACGAAGCGATTCGCGCGGCCTATGAACAGCTAAGCGGTGGTAACGACGAAGTGAGTTTCGCCGTACGTAGCTCGGCCACAGCAGAAGATATGCCTGATGCATCATTTGCGGGGCAGCAAGAAACGTTTTTGAACGTACGTGGCATTGACGCCATTATGGAAGCGATTAAGCACGTATTCGCATCATTATTTAATGACCGTGCTATCTCGTATCGTGTGCACCAAGGTTATGACCATCGCGGTGTCGCGCTTTCAGCTGGTATCCAGCGCATGGTACGTAGTGACATTGCCTCATCAGGGGTCATGTTCTCTATTGATACTGAGTCAGGCTTTGATCAAGTTGTCTTCATTACATCTTCGTACGGATTAGGCGAGATGGTGGTGCAGGGTGCCGTCAACCCTGACGAGTTTTATGTACACAAACCAACGCTGAAGGCTAAGCGTCCAGCTGTCTTGCGCCGTAATTTAGGTAGTAAAAAAATCCAAATGATTTATTCGGATGCGGTCGATCACGGCAAACAAACATCGATTGTTGATATCCCTGCAGAATTATCTGAGAAGTTTTCAATTACTGACGCTGAAGTTGAGGCGTTAGCACGCCAAGCAGTCATCATCGAACAACATTATGGCCGTCCGATGGATATCGAATGGGCAAAAGATGGTATCGACGGCAAGCTCTATATCGTACAAGCTCGTCCAGAAACGGTGCAATCGAATAAGTCTGGTCAAGCGTTGGAACGTTACGCACTGAAAGCTAAAAGCGATGTGGTGGCAGAAGGGCGTGCAATCGGTCAGAAGATTGGCGCTGGTGTCGCTCGAGTTCTCAATGATATTTCAGAGATGGACAAAGTTCAGCCAGGCGATGTGCTCGTCACTGATATGACCGATCCTGATTGGGAACCAATCATGAAGCGCGCTTCAGCAATTGTCACTAACCGCGGTGGGCGTACGTGCCATGCGGCGATTATTGCGCGTGAACTTGGGATTCCTGCAGTCGTCGGTTGTGGTGATGCAACCGACAAAATTGCAGCTGGTTCGCCTGTCACTGTTTCGTGTGCAGAGGGTGACACCGGTTATATTTATAACGGCGAGTTAGAGTTTGATGTAACGACCTCGGATGTTGGTGATATGCCAGCACTGCCGCTAAAAATTATGATGAACGTCGGTAACCCTGATCGCGCATTTGATTTTGCAAGCTTACCGCACGCTGGTGTTGGCTTGGCGCGTTTAGAATTCATTATTAACCGCATGATTGGCGTGCATCCAAAAGCTTTGTTGAACTTCGATCAACAAAGCCCTGAATTGCAACAGCAGATTCGCGGCTATATGGCTGGCTACGAGAGCCCGCGTGAATATTATGTGGGTAAATTAACCGAAGGTATCGCCACCCTTGCCGCGGCATTCTCTCCAGAGCGTGTGATTGTGCGGATGTCAGATTTTAAATCGAACGAATACGCCAACTTGGTTGGTGGGCGCCAATACGAGCCACATGAAGAAAACCCAATGCTCGGTTTCCGAGGCGCTTCACGTTATATCTCGGAAGAATTCCGTGATTGCTTTGCGATGGAATGTGATGCCATTAAGCGTGTCCGCAATGATATGGGTTTAACCAATGTTGAGGTTATGATTCCATTCGTGCGTACCCTCGAAGAAGGTCGTAAGGTGATTGAATTGCTTGCCGAGCAAGGATTAGTGCAAGGCGAGAATGGCTTACGCGTGATTATGATGTGCGAATTACCATCAAATGCGCTGTTGGCTGAGCAGTTCCTTGATATTTTTGATGGTTTCTCGATCGGTTCGAACGATTTAACTCAGTTAACCTTAGGTCTCGATCGTGATTCTGGTGTGATCGCACATTTATTTGATGAGCGTAACGAAGCGGTCAAAGCTATGTTAGCTATGGCCATTCAGGCAGCGAAGAAGAAAGGCAAATATGTGGGTATATGCGGTCAAGGTCCGTCTGACCATGCTGACTTCGCGGCTTGGTTGGTTGAACAGGGTATCGATTCAGTATCGTTGAATCCAGATACAGTTGTTGAAACTTGGCTGTATCTCGCTGAGCATCATGCGTAATTCACTGAAGTAAGGTAGACGAGCGCGTTTTATGTCGAATTCGGATCAAGTATTACCGGTATTTACAGCATTTGAACGGCGTGAAACGCGCGTCGAAACCGTATACCAGAATTATTTAATTGCATTAGAGCAGTCTGGGTTTGATGGTGACATCGATGGTTCTTATAGCGGCCGTTTAATCGCCGCTACGGATAACAGCGTCTATCAACAATTACCTCAAGCGGTACTATATCCTCGTACCACGGCAGCTGTTCAACAGGCGTTTTCTCTCGCGCAGCAAGTGGCATTTCGCTCAATTAAATTCTCACCACGAGGCGGTGGCACCGGCACTAATGGCCAGTCACTTACCGCTGGCATTGTGGTCGACTTAAGCCGCTACTTTAATAACGTTTACGAAGTTGATGCAGAAGCGCGATCGGTTCGATGCCAAACCGGTGTCGTCAAAGATGCGCTAAATGACGCCGTGCGCTCTCATGGCTTGTTCTTTTCGCCAGATCTATCGACTAGTAATCGTGCCACAATTGGCGGCATGATTAATACCGATGCATCGGGGCAGGGTTCTTTGGTTTACGGTAAAACCAGTGACCATATTCTTGAGCTCACTGCGGTGTTATTAAATGGCGAATGTATTACCACGGCGCCTAAAAGCCTCGCTGAAGCGGAGCAAATTGCTGCTGGGACGACTCTAGAAGCCACGATTTATCGGCAAGCTATTGCCACCTGTGTGGGGCAGCGGGCGGCGATTGAGGATAAATTCCCGCCACTCAACCGGTTTTTAACGGGGTATGATCTAAAACATTGTTATAACCCTGAACGTCAAGAAATCGATATTTCACGCTTACTGGCTGGTTCTGAAGGAACGTTGGCTTGTATCGTTGAGGCCAAACTGAATCTCACCTTAATTCCGCGTTACAAAGTACTGGTGAACGTGAAATATAGTGATTTTCAAGCAGCGCTGCGCAACGCTCCGTTTTTAGTTCAAGCCCGCGCCACATCGGTTGAGACCATCGATAGTAATGTTTTAGAGTTAGCGCGTAATGATATCATTTGGCATCAGGTCGCTGAGCAGTTGCAAGATGTGCCAGAACAGCCGATGCGTGGCATTAACATGGTGGAATTCACCGCCGTTGATCAAGCCGAAATCAAAGATAAAGTTGATTGGCTTACTAAAACACTGGATAACTTAATTGCCGAACAGCCTGAGTTGGGCGTGATTGGTTATCAGGTCTGCGAAGACGCTAACAGTATTCAAACGATTTATACGATGCGCAAAAAAGCCGTGGGATTACTTGGAGCAACCAAGGGCCGTCGCAAACCGGTAGCTTTTGCAGAAGACACAGCAGTTCCTCCTGAGAAGTTGGCTGATTTTATCGCTGAATTTCGAGCGTTACTTGATTCTTATAACTTGCATTATGGCATGTTTGGCCATGTTGATGCAGGTGTGCTTCATGTGCGGCCGGCGCTCGATATGACCGATCCTGAAGATGAACAGCTATTACGTCAAATCAGTGATCGTGTTGCGACATTAACCGCAAAATATGGCGGTCTCATGTGGGGCGAACACGGCAAAGGGTATCGCTCGGAGTATGCGCCAAGTTTCTTCGGCGAGGCGTTATATAAAGAAATACAAAAGATTAAGGCGGTATTTGATCCGGATAATCGCCTCAATCCAGGTAAAATCTGTACCCCGTGGGGCTCAAACGATCAATTGGTTTCAGTGGATGCCACTAAACGTGGATACTATGATCGTCAGATTCCGATAACTGTTCGTGACGACTACCAAGCCGCGATGAACTGTAACGGGAATGGGCTTTGTTTTAATTACGCCGCTGACTCCACAATGTGTCCTTCGTTTAAAGCAACGGGCAATCGGCGTAATTCACCAAAGGGTCGAGCGACGTTGATTCGCGAATGGTTGCGATTAAATGCAGCGCAACAATTTGATCCATCTGGATTTCCACAAAAATCGCGTTTTGAAATACTCAAGCAGGTACCGAGCGCTGAAAAGTTTGATTTTAATCATGAAGTTAAAGCCGCAATGGATAGTTGCTTGGCGTGCAAGGCTTGCGCCAGTCAGTGTCCTGTCAAAGTCGACGTACCGAGCTTTCGCGCGAAGTTTTTAGCGTGGTATTACAATTTATATCGCCGCCCAAGCAAAGATTATCTGGTCAAGAATGTTGAATCGCTAGGGGCGATGATGGCCAAGTGGCCAAGGTTGAGTAATTTTCTCAGTCATAATCCGTTAAGCCGCTGGGTAACGCGTCAAGGGTTCGGTTATGTGGATGCGCCGAAGTTATCGGTGCCGTCAGCAGCGACACGTTGGCAGGCAAATAATTGGCCTCAACTGAACGAAAAGCAACTGGCTGAATTAAGCCCTGATCAGCGTCAACAGTGTGTTGTGGTGGTACAAGATCCATTTACTAGTTTTTACGATGCGGCGTTATTAGAGGCGTTTGGAAAAATCGCCTCACAAATGGGCTACACGCCTGTATTGCTTGCATTTAAAGGAAATGGCAAAGCGCAGCATGTTAAAGGCTTCTTAAAAGAGTTTAGCCAAACGGTTGAAACCGTTGTACGACAGTTGAACCAAGTGGCTGCTCTAAAAGTATCGATGGTCGGGTTAGATGCGTCTACTGTACTTTGTTTGCATGATGAATACCGCGATTATTCCAAGCAGTCATTACACTACAACGTTCAGTTGGTGCAACAGTGGCTCTTGCAAGTTTTGCCGGAACGCGCTTCGGCGCTTGCGATGAAGTCGCCAACTCGCAAGTTGCAATTGTTAAGTCATTGCACAGAACAGACGGCGATGCCCAAAGCCGCTCAAGAATGGCAACAGATCTTTAATTTCTGGCAAATTCCATTGCAGGTTGAAGCGACAGGCTGCTGTGGTATGGCTGGAACCTTTGGTCATGAATTAGAGAATCAGCAGGTTAGCCAGAAACTGTATGATATGAGCTGGCGGGATAAGGTTGAAAGAGCTGACGTTGTGACCTTGGCAACAGGCTTTTCTTGTCGTTCGCAAGTGAAACGAATGAGCACAAAAAAGCGGGCATTACACCCGCTTCAATGGTTAGCTCAAAACTGCGCTTAACGCGCAGCTTTCGCTTTGGCAATAACTTCACGAGCCATTTGATCCGCAATCTCACCGGTTGGGCGCTTTTCAGCAGCTGAGCGGGTAAAGATTTGATCTAAGGTATCGTAAATATCGCGTACACGCTTGTCGGTTTCTTCGCGACTCATGTTGGCAGCTTCGCTACAGACATGAATGACACCACCAGCGTTGATGACGTAGTCTGGTGCATACAAAATACCCATGTCCATGACAATCTTGTCGTGAGCAGGGGTCGCCAACTGGTTGTTTGCGCTACCGGCAATAATCTTGGCTTTAATTTGCTTCAGCGTTTCATCATTGATGATTGCACCAAGAGCACATGGTGCGTACACGTCAACGTCTAAGCCGTAAATCTCGTCTAAACCAACAACAGTTGCGTTCAGTTCTTTGGCTGCACGTTGGCAAGCTTCTTCATTAATATCCGTAACGAAAAGTTCAGCACCTTCTTTGGCACAGTACTCAGCAAAGTCATAACCTACTGCACCTAGGCCTTGTACCGCGATTTTCAAACCGTTGAGGTTATCGTTAACAAATTTGTGTTTTGCCGCGGCTTTTAAACCTAAATAAGTACCCAGCGCTGTCTGTGGTGACGGGTCACCGGCTTTTTCTGCTGTACCGGCAACGTAGCTGGTTTCTTCAGCAACGTATGCGATATCGCTGGTGCGAATGTTGACGTCTTCAGCGGTAATATAACGACCGCTCAATGAGTTAACGAAGCGACCGTAAGCTCGCATTAATTCTGGTGTTTTGATTGTTTTAGCGTCACCAATAATTACCGCTTTACCGCCACCAAGTGGCAAGCCGGCGAGGGCGCTTTTGTAGGTCATGCCGCGTGACAGACGAAGTACATCGGTCAATGCTTCTGAAGATGATGCATAGTTCCACAAGCGAGTTCCGCCCAAGGATGGACCAAGCGTGGTGTCGTGGATGGCAATGATTGCTTTCAAACCCGTTTCTTTATCATGACAAAACACGACTTGTTCGTGTTGGTCGAACTCTTTGTGTTCGAATAGAGACATTCTAGGTATTCCTCGTTCATCCCAAAAATTGCGCGAACATTATCATTTTGACGGGTATTTCGCTAGTGAATTACTGAAATAAACTGTTAACGTTTACGTCAACTGTTGCAAGCAAAGTTTACACCTCGAAAAACCGTTGCGTTTGCGCTTGAAAGCGGTAGTATTACTGGGTGTTTAGACTTTTTTAACAACGAATAATAAGTAGTAAAGCGAGAATAACTATGGCAGAACAACAACCTGAAGCAATGACCGACGAACAAGTGTCAGCTTGGGTTCGTGAGCATTTTCAAGCCGCTAACAAGTATTTAGCCGAGCAGGGAATTATTAGCGACCAAATTTTATCAAAAGATAGCCGTTATCTAGCTCCGCACGTTGCGGTGTGGAAGTTCAATACACAAGATAAGAAAACTTTGTGGGTTATCAATGGTGATGTGCCAACCGACGTGATTGGCGATAAAGCGGCAAAAGATGCCCGTGACGCCATGCGTTATTTTGCTCTACGTTGGCAAATGCAGGCTGAAGGCGTGTTACAACAGGCGCAAAACGATCCAGAAAAGCAACGTTATGCGCACTATCTTGTCAATCGTGCTGAAAATTTATATCAGCTCAGCACGAGTAACGATTTATGGCAGCAGCAAGAAGCTTAATCCGACTGCGCCACCACATCTAAAACACCCGCATTAATCAGGTCGCAACATAGTGTTGTGGCCTTTTTATTGCTCAATTGCTCAATGAATTCCGCTACCGGACGATCATCCCATAATTCGCCAAGAAGCTTAGCAAATGGCAGTAATTCGTTATCAATAGGCCAAGCATCGCCGTTACTGTAGAGCATATCGCGTTGAGGACTCAGTAATATACGTGCACCAGGCGTACGAACCAGTAACGTTTCATTATCTTGTGCCAGTGACAAAAGCTCTTCCGGGCTGATATCACCTTCAGGCTGCGGCAACGGACGTTTACTTTGTGACATGACTAGTAATAATGCATGGTCAAGGTCAAGCTGTTGCCACGACTGCACTAAAAAATTGCGCGCGTGGGCCAGCTGTTCGGCATCAACAATATAAGCTGGACCAAAATCATCGCATTCTGCATCGCGATAACGAGGTAGTTTGATATCGTTAAGCTGGCTTAACATATCTGCTGTTGCAGCGCCGAGCTCGGCAGTGTTAGGCGCACGAAAGCCGACTGAGTAATTCAAGCTAGGTTCAAGCGCAACACCGTTGTGGGGACAGCCCGCGGGAATATAGAGCATATCACCAGGCTCAAGTACCGCATCAATGATCGGTTCAAAAGCATCAGCTAATTGTTTGAGATCAGGATGTGGACAATGTTCATTAGCGTTAGTCACGCGTGCACCTACTTGCCAATGGCGACGGCCTAAGCCTTGAATAATAAATACATCATACTGATCAAGGTGCGGACCAACACCACCATTTTCGGTAGCAAAACTAATCATGACATCATCAATACGCCAATCTGGCAGAAAGCGAAACGGCGCGATAAGTTGTTGAACTTCGGGTACCCATTCGTTGACCGATTGTACCAATAACGTCCAACCATCTTCGCCAAACGCATCGTATGACTCAAAAGGTCCGTGTACGACGTTCCACTTGCCATCGTGGTTTTCAATAACGCGCGAATCGACGCCTTCTTCAAGTGCCAGACCGGCAAGAATTTCGGGTTCGATTAAATCATTAAAATTTTTGAACGCGCCACGAATAAGACGTGGCTGTTTTTGCCACGCCTCGCGTAAAAACTCATGGGAATTTAGGTTCAGGGTTAAGCTCATGCGTCCAACTCATCGACAAACGCAACCGCGCGGCCAATATAAGTTGCAGGCGTTAACTGTTTTAATTCCTCTTTGGCGGCTTTTGGCATATCGAGGTTATCAATAAATGTCGCCATAGCTGCTTGATCAACACGTTTACCGCGAGTGAGTTCTTTTAATTTTTCGTATGGCTTTTCGATACCATAGCGGCGCATGACCGTTTGTACCGGCTCCGCCAGCAATTCCCAGTTAGAATCTAGCTCACGTAATAAGTTTTCAGAATTCACTTCAAGTTTGCTAATACCTTTTAATGTCGCTTGATAAGCGATTAACGCGTAGGCAAACCCGACCCCTAAATTACGTAGAACCGTTGAGTCGGTCAGGTCACGTTGCCAACGACTAACCGGTAGTTTCTGGGCTAAGTGCGCCATAATTGCATTAGCTAGACCTAAATTGCCCTCTGAATTCTCAAAGTCAATTGGGTTCACTTTATGCGGCATAGTTGATGAACCGACTTCACCAGCGATGGTGCGCTGTTTGAAGTGATTCAGTGCAATGTAGCCCCATACGTCACGGTTGAAATCGATCACGATCGTATTAAAACGTGCGACTGCATCAAATAGCTCCGCGATGTAATCATGTGGCTCTATCTGGGTGGTGTACGCGTTCCACGTTATTCCGAGAGAGGTTACGAATTGCTCAGAAACGTGGTGCCAGTCGACGTTTGGATAGGCGGCCAAGTGCGCGTTGTAGTTACCAACTGCGCCGTTGATTTTGCCTAACAATGGTACCGCACTAAGTTGCTCTAATTGGCGTTGCAAGCGAACAAATACGTTCGCCATTTCTTTACCCATGGTTGTCGGTGTTGCCGGTTGGCCATGTGTGCGGGCCATCATCGGTACCGTTTTATGCTCAACCGCTAGAGCTTTGATGGCGGCTGTGAGTTCTTGCATGCTTGGAAGCATCACGTCATTTAGTGCTTCGCGTAACATCAATGCATGAGAAAGGTTGTTGATATCTTCTGAAGTACAAGCAAAGTGGATAAACTCACTCACTGCATTGAGCTCGGCATTCTCAGCCACTTTTTCTTTCAAGAAATACTCAACAGCTTTTACATCATGATTCGTGGTGCGCTCAATATCTTTGACGCGCTGTGCATCTTGCTCTGAAAAATTATCAATAATGTCCTGCAAAAACTTCGTTGCAGATGACGAAAGTGCCGGAACTTCGCTGATTTCTGCAACGCTAGCGAGTTGCTCTAGCCAACGAATTTCTACAATAACGCGGTTTCGAATAAGTCCGTATTCGCTGAAGATAGGGCGTAAAGCAGCCGCTTTGCTACCGTAGCGACCGTCGACAGGCGAGAGGGCAGTTAATGCAGAAAGGTTCATCATGATAAAGGCTCCGAGTGCTCACGTAATTCGCGTAAAAGTTGCTGGGCAATGCGTACCATACGCTGCCGATTGAAAATGAAATGGCGACGTTTGCCGCCCAATTGCCGCCATAACACGGCATTTCGCACCCCAGCTAGGAGTAGAGCACGAATTAAATGCTGGTTACTAGGTTGCTGTAAAAACTCTTGTTTGCCATTAATTTTTAATGGCTGTCCCAAAGGCGATATTAAGTCACTGTAGGCGCTACCCATACTGGCGATAACAGTATCGTCACTGAATTGAAAGTCGTTTTTTTGTCGCTGCATTTGGGTGATGCGCTGGCTTAATTGCTGCAGTGCTTTGGCTGAGCGAGTTAGACGTCGCTCTAATGCCAGCATGCCAACCACGTAACGTGTGACTTCAACATCCTTATCACGGGTTGCGCCAATTTGTTGCAGCAAGCTTTCTAGGCCTAGCCTTAATTCACTTAGGTTAGGATACAACGTTTGTAGGCTTTCAGGGTTCTGGTTCAACACGCTGTCGATGATCACGCGTCCGGCGTTTACTTCGCGGATACTGCCAAACCGAGCTACCTGTTTTACTGCTGCGGCAGCTTGTGCCAACGCGGCTAGGGCGACAACTCGTTCAAACCATTGATCGCGTGGTAACGCTGACATCAGAGTAATACCTCGTGATCAGCTAAGCGTTGTTCAATAATGCCACCACCAAGACATACTTCGTCTTGATAAAACACCGCTGATTGCCCTGGGGTGACCGCCGCAACCGGTGTATCAAATTCAACTTGTACTGAACCATTTGGCATCGGGCTTACCCGACAAGGAATGTCAGCCTGGCGATAGCGTGTTTTCACCACACAATTGAATGCTTGTTGTGGTTGCTCGCGGTCGACCCAATGTAACTGGCCGGCAATCAATCCAGTTGAATAAAGACGCGGATGATTTTTGCCTTGAGCAACAATCAACACGTTGCGGGCGACGTCTTTATCGACGACGTACCAAGGTTCATCGCTGGCCTCAGCAAGACCGCCGATATGCAAACCTTTGCGCTGTCCAAGGGTGTGGTACATCAACCCTTCGTGCTGACCTAACTCAACACCATCAACTGATTCGATGGGACCCGGCTGCGCCGGCAGATACTGCTGTAAGAAGTCTTTGAACTTGCGCTCACCAATAAAGCAGATACCTGTAGAATCCTTTTTATCAGCGGTCACCAACCCTTGTTCTTCTGCAATACGGCGTACTTCTGGTTTCTCCAGCTCGCCAACCGGGAACAAGGTTTGGGCAACATGTGAATGCGCCAGCGTATATAAGAAGTAGCTTTGGTCTTTGTTACTATCTAGACCCCGCAACAATTGGAATTTACCATTGTGTTCGCGGCGTCGCACATAATGCCCAGTGGCAATGTAATCAGCGCCGAGAGCGACTGCAGCAAATTCAAGAAATGCTTTAAATTTAATTTCTTTGTTGCACATAATATCAGGGTTTGGTGTACGACCAGCACGATACTCCTCGAGGAAGTACTCAAACACGTTATCCCAATACTCGGCAGCAAAGTTTACTGTGTGAAGCAGAATTCCTAGTTTTTCGCAAACCGCCTCTGCGTCAGCCAGATCACTAGCCGCAGCGCAGTATTCATCGGTGTCGTCTTCTTCCCAGTTTTTCATGAACAGGCCTTCAACTTGATAACCTTGTTGCATAAGTAGGTAGGCAGACACTGATGAATCAACTCCACCAGACATTCCGACGATCACTTTTTTATTGGCGTTTTCGCTTGGCATTTCAGACATCGACTTCAAATACACTCACAGTTAATAAAGGCGCAGGATTTTACCACACAGGAGGCTCTTCGCGCCACTCACCTGGCTGTAAACCGCGCAATAACCACTTACCAATTCCTGCTCGGATAAGCCGCAGGGTTGGATGACCTATCGCCGCTGTCATGCGCCGAACTTGACGATTCCGACCTTCACTTATCTTAATGCAGAGCCAGCAGTCTGGTACGCTTTTACGTTCGCGTACTGGTGGGTTGCGTGGCCACAGGTTCATTGGCTCGTCCATTATGAAAGCTTCAGCAGGTAACGTCATACCGTCATTAAGTTCAATCCCTTGACGTAATTGTTGTAAGGCTGTTTCAGTTGGTATGCCCTCAACTTGAACCCAATAGGTTTTGGTCATTTTATGTTTGGGATGACTGATCTTGTGCTGAAGCTCGCCGTCATTCGTCAGTAACAACAAACCTTCACTATCTTTATCAAGGCGTCCGGCAGGGTATACGTCATTAAAGGGTACGAGACCCTTGAGAGTTTGTTCGTCGTTACTACCGGAAAATTGGCTCAATACACCATAGGGCTTGTTCAAGAGTACGAGCTTTGGGTTAGCGGGCCGCGGGCGACTTGGTGTTGTTTTGCGGCGTGAAAATCGACGTTGCGGTTTGCCCGTGCTCACAAGAACTCCTTGAATTAACTCAAACATATGGCGCCATTATCCCACAACTTCACATAAATGACATTGGTAAGCGTTGCGGCGTTGCCGTATAATTGGCGCTGAAACACAACTTGGAGATTAAACGCGTGTCAAATAACTCAAATAATACGGCACCTCAGTTAGCTGCTGGCGATTTTAGTCGAGCGTTACGTGGTGAGATCAAATTAACAATTGGTCCATTATTACAACGCTCTTGGGACATTACCTTACGATCATTGCCGTGGATGCTCATTGTGTTTATTGGTGTTTTAGCATTGAGCGCCGTCGTGTCTGAAATATTAATGGCTGTATTTCCTTACGATGAGCAAGCTATGGCGAATCCGGAAGCGATTGATTGGGAGCAAGTCAATCTTGGTAACCTCGTGCTAAGTAGCTTGTTACAAGAATTAATATTAGCCCCGTTTACTGCCATGCTGGTGTTTGTTGGTATGCTCAATGCGATTGACCAAAAACCAAGCGTTGCCAAATTACGAGGCGTTTTAAAATTTGCACCACAATTAATGTTGGTTGCTGTGCTGAAGCTAGTCGTTATGGCGTTAGGCGTTGGCATTATTATTGCCGTCGCTTCATTTTTAAGTGTCGCTTTGGCGATTTTATTAGGCGTTTTGGCAGCCATTTATCTCCAGCTTGCGATGATGTTAGCTGTACCTTTAGTGATTGACCGTCAATTAAGTGCCACTCGGGCTCTGATCGCATCGTTTTTGGTGATCAATAAAGCGATGTTCCCCGTACTTGGACTGATGGTACTCGTTGGCGTTATTGTCGTTATTAGTGCATTGCCGTTGTTGTTGGGCCTAATTTTCACCATCCCAATGGCATTTAACGCGTTAGGCGTTGTTTATAATGCGCTCGTAGGTTGTTCTGACGATAGCCAACATCCAAGTCACGAATTAACGGAGTAACTATGCGATTTTTAGGCTGGTTTGTCGCCGTCGTTTTAGTTGTGTTGGCAATTTGGTTGCCAACACAATTGAACGTGCAACCAGACAGTATGGATGAGCAAAGCAACGACAGACGACAAGAACTGCAAGTAGAAATAATTACTGAGGTTCCAAACTTTCAACAATTCGCTGATGTTCGAAACAAGAAACAAGCATTCTTTGGTTTCTTGGCGCCTATCGTTCAAGTGGAAAATGCATCGATTGAGCAAGAGCGGGAGCGAGTTGTACGTATTCAGCAACATTTATTGGCAGGCAATAAATTGTCGAGCCAGCAATCGAAACAACTGACAGCTATAGCTGAACGCTACAATGTAGATGTCGATAGTAGCGATTATGAAGCAACGTTTGGCGTTTTGTTGCGTCGCGTTGATGTGGTTCCAGAAGCTCTCGTTTTAGTCCAAGCAGCGAATGAGTCAGGCTGGGGAACTTCGCGTTTTGCAACTGAAGCGCTTAACTTCTTTGGTCAGTGGTGTTTTACCAAAGGCTGTGGCCTAGTGCCCGACGCGCGTGCTGATGACATGAGCCATGAAGTACGTAAATTTTCCTCGGTTAACGCCTCGGTACGAAGCTATTTACGCAACATTAATACCCATCCAGCGTACTTCGAGTTGCGTCGGTTGCGTGCTGAAAAACGAGCGGCGGGTGCCGATGTTCGTGCACTTGATTTAACGCCCGGCTTGTTAAGCTATTCAGAGCGGGGCGAAGAATATATCTACGAATTAAATTCGATGATACGCGTCAATCGCCCGATTATTATTGATGTGTTAGAGCCTAGCTCAAATTCAGCACCTGAATAACACCATTGCTGCCGGCATTTTCTTGTTCGGCAGCATCTTCTTCATCACGATAATTTAAAAAGTCAGTCGGGGTGCTGTGGTCAAAAGCATGGTCACCATCGGCATTCTCTTCGCCGGTCGCTTGAATGCTTTTAAAGTCATACAACGTCGGATCAGCAAGGTGCGATGGCACGATGTTTTGCAGTGCTGTAAACATACTTTCAATACGACCGGGATATTGACGATCCCACTGTTTGAGTAGGTCTTTAATCACTTTACGCTGCAAGTTTTCCTGCGAACCACATAAGTTACACGGAATGATTGGGAAATTCATGTGCTCAGCGTATTTCGCGATGTCTTTCTCACGCGTGTAGGCTAACGGACGAATCACGACATGCTTGCCGTTGTCACTGACCAGCTTTGGTGGCATGGACTTCATTTTGCCACCGTAAAACATATTCAACATGAGCGTTTCTACCATATCGTCACGATGATGCCCAAGCGCTATTTTAGTTGCGCCGAGCTCTTCAGCAACACGGTACAAAATACCACGGCGTAATCGTGAGCAGAGTGAACACGTTGTTTTACCTTCAGGGATTTTCTCTTTGACGATACTGTAGGTGTCTTCTTCGATAATACGGAAATCAACGCCCTCAGCGCTTAAATATTCCGGTAGGATATGCTCAGGAAAACCAGGTTGTTTCTGATCGAGATTAACTGCAACAATCTCGAACTTAACGGGCGCAATGCGCTGTAAGAAACGCAAGATATCAAGCAACGTATAACTGTCTTTGCCGCCTGACAAACACACCATAATTTTGTCGCCATCTTCAATCATATTAAAGTCTTGAATGGCTTCACCGACAGTACGGCGGAGGCGTTTTTTTAACTTGTTAAAGTTGTATTGTTGCTTTTTGGCTTGCGCCGTGATGGTTGCTGCGCTCATGTCTACCTAACTACTTAACGTTGATTCGAGAAAAACGGGCGCGATTATAACTTAATTGGCGACACAAATCCCTCAGGTTTTACGGCCAACAAATCGCAATTAATCGATTCAATCACATGTTCGGCAGTGTTTCCTAAAAGTGCAGCCGAAAATCCCGTACGGCCAATCGTACCGAGTACCACTAATTCAGCATCGAGTTCTTCGGCGAGCTCTGGAATCACTTGCTCGGGCAGCCCCTCGAGTACGTGTTGCTGCATTGGCGGAATATGATAGGGCATCGCGTGCTCCGCTAACGCAATCTTATGATTTTCTTCAATCGTTTCCCGATAATTGGTGGTATCAAATTCTGGTATTTCAGCTGCAATCGTAATCGGCGCCCCTGGAAATGCGTTCACCAGATGCACCTCGCTTTGTAGACAGTTAGCGAAACTAAGTGCTGCTTCAGTTACTTGTCGGTTTAACGAACGGTGATGATCATGTTCTCCCGTTGTGTGAATTGCGGCGAGTATTTTGCCATGTTCGGGCCATTCATGCTCTTTTACCAGTAATACCTTACAAGGTGCTTTGCGTAATAGGTGCCAATCGGTTGGCGTAAAGAGTAGGGCAGCTAAACCTTCACGCTCATGGGTTGCTTTAACGATGATGTCATATTCACCTTCAATCGCTGTTTCAATAATGGCTTCAAATGGTCGATTATGCCAAAGCACTTTAATATCGAAATTGATATCACGGGTGTTGTAGTCTTCGAGAAGATCGTTGATCCATACTTTACGATCATTAATTAAACTGTCACGCATCACGTTGCGTTCGTCGGCGGCCAACATGGTGGTCATCTCATACGAAAAATCATAAATCGAGACCATAAACGTAACGTGTGATTGACTGATCCGAGCTAAATGAAGGGCACGATTTAACGCTTTTTGTGGTTGTCGGTCAGCATCTAAAACCGCTAATATTTTTTTCACGCAAGTCATAAATCACCTTGGCTTTAATAAATAAATATGGTTTGAGTTTAGCCAACTATTTGATAAACAGCCAAGTGATTAAATAACTTGTAATTGACGCAAGGCAATAATCATTGTCCACAAACCGTAGACAATCATTAAAGCGCCCATCAGTTTTCGAAACCCTTGAGATTTAAGCAGTTGTTGTAGGCTATGGTTCAACCAACCAAAGGCAAACATCGCTGGTAGGGTACCAAAACCGAACGCGAGCATGTAAAGACTTCCCTGGGTAGCCGAACCACTAATTGCCGCCCAACTTAGTGCGCTATAAACCAAACCACAGGGTAGCCAGCCCCATAGCATACCAGCCATGAATAGGCTTGAATAACTCGCTTGCCGCTGACGTAATGCTGTTGCCAACGGCTGCAAGCGACGCCAGAAAGGTTGGCCTAAACGTTCGAGGTGACGTAAACCAAACCACCACTGACCAAGATACAAACCGAATGCAACTAACACCAGTGCGGCGATAATTCGCAGCCCAATCAAACCATTATCAGCTAAGCCAGCAATGCTACCGACAGCTGCGCCAACGATAGCCCCAGCAATGCTATAAGAAATGATCCGACCAAGGTTGTAGATAAACAGTTGACCAGTATTAACCTGTCCTGCAAAAGCACTGGCAATACCGCCGCACATCATCACGCAATGACCGGCGCCGGCTAACCCCATGAGTAGTGCCGCGAACCAATCAACGTTCATTAGCATTATCACTGCTTTCTGTATTCGCGTGACCGTCTTTTGGAGAGGATTTATTCGTTGCTTCGTCGTCCAGCAGAATATTCATACCTTGGCGCTCTAAATCTTCAAATTGGTCGCTGCGTACCGCAAAAAAGAACACGGCAACGGCAATGACGACAAATAATAAAGCGATAGGTATCAGAACATATAAACTTTCCATTATCGGTATAACCTTAACGAGTTGACTAACACGATTAATGAACTCAATGACATGCCAATAGCCGCTATATAAGGTGTCACGAAGCCGGCCATGGCGACGGGCAGAATACCAATATTATAGATTAATGCCCAAAGAATGTTTTGGCGCAGAATATTTCGGGCTTTTAAGGTGATCGTACGAAACTGGTCTAATGCACTGAACTGGTTTCTCAGTAACACCACATCAGCGGCGGTTCGTGCTAAGTCCGCCGCGTGTCCAAAGGTAATCGATACATCTGCTTGCGCCAACACAGGGCCGTCATTCAAACCATCACCAATCATTGCAACCGCTCCGTGCTGCTGAGCCGCTGACAGTTTTTCAAGCTTATCGGCCGGTAGTAGGTCGGCAAATACTTGTTTAATACCAAGTTCAGAAGCGACGACCTCGGCAAGCTCAAGCCGATCACCGGTGAGCATAATCACTTCTATTCCAGCCGTTTGCATTGCTAATATTGTGGCTTTGGCATCTTCTCGAAGTTTATCACCTACATGCAATTCAGCGAGCACCTTATCGTCAGTTGCAAGGAATACCTGACACTGATTTAAAGAAGGTTTAAAGTCTGGGTGCCACTGTTGAATATAGCGCAAGCTACCAATTCGAACGGGTACAGATTTATCTGACTCATACTCCCACGTCGCATCGATACCGAAACCCGTTTCATTCGTGATATCCGTTAGCGTTGCTCGCTCTGAAGTTAGATGGCGAAGTGCGGTGGCAATCGGATGCTCTGAGTGATTTTCAAGTGCTTGCACAAGCGCTTTTAGTTTACTTTCAGAGAAGCTTAGAGAATCTGGTTTTTGGTGAATGTAAAATTCTTGAAGTTTGAACTCACCGGTTGTTAGCGTTCCGGTTTTATCCACAAAGACAGTTTTCACGTCTGGCAAAATCTGCAAGACATCGGCGTTTCGCAATAAAATGCCAGCTTTGTTGAGTTTATGAATCGCACCTGTCACGGCGGTTGGAGCCGCTAGTGCCAAGGCGCAAGGACAGGTTGCAACCAGCACTGACAAGGTTACCCAAAATGCCTCAGCTGGGTCAATTACCGTCCAGATTAAAAACGTCGCTGCCGCCAACATCAAAATACGCACGACAAATTTACTTGCCATGCGTTCAGCAACTCGCGCTAATTTAGGTTTGCGCGACAATGCTAAATCTTGTAATTCAATGATACTAGCCAGTACCGTTTCTTGTTGAATCGCCGTCACTTTGACGCGGATTGCTTGGTTTTGATTAATACTGCCGGCTAACACCGTATCGCTTTGTCGCTTATTAACGACTCGGCTTTCCCCGGTTACAATACTTTCATTAACGCCAGCGCTGGGGCTTAATAGTTCGCCATCGGCAGGAACTGTGGCACCGGGCATAACATGAATAACATCGCCAATTTGCAAACGACTGACCGCAATCGACTCCGAATCGCCTGTAGCAGTCTCGCGCTGTGCAACGGCTGGCAATAATTTAACTAAATTAGATGCTGCACTAACAGCTTTTTGACGAGCTAATAACTCAAAGTAGCGGCCAACGAGTAGAAAGAACGTAAACATTGCGACCGATTCGAAATAAACCTCACCCTCATTGATGAAGGTTGCATAGGCACTGGCGCCGTATGCAGATAACAAGGCAAAGGTTACCGGAACATCCATATTGGGCTGGCCAGCTTGAATGCTACGTATGGCGCTGATGTAAAAGGGCTGGGCACTGTACAGCAATACTGGCGTCGCCATAAACAGGCTGATCCACCACATGAACTGGCGTAATTGTGGATCAAGGTCGCTCACCACGCCGAAATATAAGCCTACGGCAAGCATCATCACTTGCATTGTTGCTAAGCCTGCAACACCAAGGCGGGTCACAAAGTAGCGGCGACGTTGTTTAAATTCTTGTTCTTGGTTGGCCGCTTGAAAGGGGAGAGCACGATAGCCAAGTTCAGCAATAGCTTGCAATATTGCACTTAGTTTAACCGTGTTTGGTAACCAGCGTACGTTGACCCGCTCGGTCGTGGCATTGACTTGAACCTGCAAAATGCCGGGCAAGCGACTGACATGTTGCTCAATAAGCCATGCACAGGCAGAGCAAGTCATACCTTCGATTGATAAATTAATACTGCGAGCGTCGCCATCAACTCGGGTGAATTGCTGTTGTAATTGCTCATCATCATAGGCGGTTAATTGCTGCAATTCTTCCGGAATAAGCGGTACTTGAAGTGGATTGCTTGTGTCGCGATATTGATAAAAATGCAAAAGGTTTTGTTGCGCGATAGTTTCAGCAACAGCTTGGCAACCGAAACAACAAACCTGGTGCTGTTGGTTGTTCAACACAACACTATAGCCACCGTCGGCAGGCAATGGCTGAAGACAGTGAAAACACTGTCCGTCAGGGACATCCGGCAACTTGGTCTGCGTCATTGTTTAAACGCCGTAGGTTAACGGTTTGATGGCAAGCTCACGATAAGCTGGCAGTTGTACTTGTTGAGTTACTCGCCAACTATTATCGAATGGCGTTATTGTTAACGTCCATTTGCCAGATTCATTTTCCGGAAGCGTACCGCGATAAATTCCTTGAGCATCAGCGGTTAATGTTACCGTGAAATCTTTTTCAGCAAGCGTGGTGTGATAAAAATTAACTTTCAATGCACTAAATTGCTCTGGCGCGCCACTGGTATAGGTTAACGCGAAGCTTTTATCGATTTGTTTAAATGAAAATTCGATATTTAATGCTTGTGCTGCTTGAACTTTTTCTACTTGGGCATTAATGCCACGACCTTTTTTATAGTAATCATCGACTACCATTGCGTTGTCACCGTAACCACTAGCGATGGTCAGCGTGATAATCATTGCAATAATGACTGAAAACGGAATGAGCATTAAGAACCAAGGCCAAAACTGCTTATACCACGGTTTTTCCATGCGACTGAAACCCCAATCAATGTGTTTTAAAGAAAAAACCCCGCAGGAGCGGGGCTTTTCGATTAGTCCTGCGATAGTCCGTAAACATACGAGCTAATAACATGGATTTTATCCTCTCCGAGGATATCTTTCCATGCTGGCATGACACCATTACGACCGTTACGTAAGGTTTCCTCAATCGCGTCTTGTGAACCACCATATAACCAAATGTTATCGGTTAAGTTTGGTGCACCAAGTGCTTGATTACCCTTACCATCAGCGCCATGACAGGCTGAACAAACGGCGAAGTTTGCTTGGCCGGCTTTAGCTAACTCAGGGTCTACTTTACGACCGCTTAAGCTCATCACATAATTAGCTAACTCAGTGATTTGTTGGTCATTAAATTGCGTCTGCGCTGGCATGATGCCATTACGACCAGCAATTAACGTTTGCTTAATGGCCGCAGGGCTTCCACCGTATAACCAATCATCGTCAGTTAGGTTAGGGAAACCTTTGCCACCCATCGCATTCGAACCATGACATTGTGCACAGTTTTGGATAAACAAACGTTGACCGATTTTCACTGCTTCAGGATCTTGCGACAACTCTTCAATTGAACGCTCAGACAACGCTGCAAAAACTGGACCGAATTTCTCTTCAGCCTGGTCAACTTGACGATCGTATTCAACAATCAAACCAGCTTCACGAGCCGCTTCGGTTGCTTGTTTTGATTCCTCTAATGAACGAACGTCTTGGTTCGAGCTACTCCAGCCGAGTAGGCCTGCGAAGTTACCTAAACCAGGATATAAAGCTAAGTAGAGGAAGGCCCATACAATCGTGATCCAAAATAGAATGGTCCACCATTTCGGCATTGGGTTGTTAATTTCCACGATACCGTCAAATTCGTGGTCCATTAATTCACCTTCTTTAATGCCAGTGTAGTTCGTCATATTCCAGCGTAATAGCCAGATAATAACCACCAAGAAGGCTAAAGTTAGGACGATAATCCATGCACTCCAGAAGCTACTCATTATTCTTCGACTCCTGTTTGGTACTGTCTTTGGTTACTGACGATTGTTTATCTTCGTCAAAAATAGAGTTAGCGGCTTGATCAAAGTTCTTTTTTTGACCTTTGCTGTATGCCCACCAAACTACACCAATAAACAGTACGAAAACTAATACGGTGTAAAAACTACGCCAAGTGATGTAATCCATCTTACTCAGCCTGCGTCAAACCAGTTCCAAGCACTTGCAGATATGCAATCAAGGCTTCCATTTCTGTCTTGCCTGCAACTGCAGCCTTCGCACCAGCAATTTCTTCGTCGGTGTACGGCGCTCCAAATGACCGGAATACTTCCATCTTCTTCGCTGTCAACTCACCATCAAGGGTGTTTTCAGCGAGCCATGGAAAGCCTGGCATGTTTGACTCTGGAACGACGTCACGTGGATTGATCAAGTGAACATAGTGCCATTCGTCACTATAACGACCACCAACACGTGCGAGATCAGGACCAGTTCGTTTTGAACCCCATAAGAATGGGCGTTCCCAAACATGCTCACCTGCAAGTGAGTAGTGGCCATAACGCTCAGTTTCCGAACGGAAAGGGCGGATCATTTGACTGTGACAGTTGTTACAACCTTCACGAATATAAATATCACGACCTTCCATTTGAAGCGCAGTATATGGTTTTAAACCGACAACCGGCTCGTTTGTCTGCTTCTGAAACAGTAGCGGGGTAATTTCCACGAGACCGCCGATTGAAATGGCGATGGTCATGGCTACCGCCAGCCAACCAACACGTTTTTCAAGAAATGCGTGTTTAACGTTCTTGCTCATTATATCGACTCCTTAGGCTGACTGAGTTGCTGCTGGAGCAGGGCTAGCTTGTGTAGAAGCGCCACCAACATGTTCGACTGTTGGTTTGCCAGCGCGAATCGTGCGATAAACGTTCACAGCCATCAACACCATGCCAGCGACAATGAATACGCCACCAACAAAACGGATAAACCAGAACGGATAAGAAGCAACGACACTCTCAACGAAACTGTAGGTTAACGTACCATCAGTTGCGTTAACTGCACGCCACATAAGACCTTGCATAACACCAGAAATCCACAGGGCAACGATATAGAGTACAACGCCAATAGTGTGTAGCCAGAAGTGGATATTGATCCAACGAACATTATGCATTTGAGTTTGGTTCCACAAACGTGGAATCAGGTAATACAATGAACCGATAGTAATCATTGCGACCCAGCCCAAAGCACCTGAATGCACGTGACCAATGGTCCAGTCGGTGTAGTGTGATAATGCGTTCACCGACTTAATCGACATCATTGGGCCTTCGAACGTTGACATACCATAGAATGACAACGACACGATCAAGAAGCGCAGAATAGGGTCGGTTTTCAATTTATGCCATGCACCAGACAATGTCATGATACCGTTGATCATACCGCCCCATGAAGGAACGAAGAGAATCACTGACATCACCATGCCTAATGACTGAGTCCAGTCTGGTAGCGCGGTATAGTGCAAGTGGTGCGGGCCAGCCCATATATATAGCGAGATAAGAGCCCAGAAGTGCACCACAGATAAGCGATATGAGTATACCGGACGCTCAGCTTGTTTTGGCACGAAATAATACATCATGCCCAAGAAGCCAGCAGTTAGCAGAAAGCCTACCGCGTTATGACCGTACCACCATTGCACCATGGCATCGGTTGCGCCTGCGTAAAGACTGTACGATTTCGTGAATGACACCGGTACTGCCATGCTGTTGACAATATGAAGCACGGCGATAGTGACGATGAAACCGCCATAGAACCAGTTCGCAACATAGATGTGCGACGTTTTACGCTGCACCAACGTACCGAAGAAGACGATGATATAAGCCACCCAAACGAGGGCGATCAGAATATCAATGGGCCATTCAAGCTCGGCGTACTCTTTCGAGCTCGTTAAACCTAACGGCAAAGTAATAACAGCTAGGACAATGACCGTTTGCCAGCCCCAGAATACAAAGCTAGCTAACTTGTCTGAGAATAATGCTGTTTTACATGTCTTTTGAACGATGTAAAACGATGTTCCCATCAGAGCTGACGTACCGAATGCAAAAATTACTGCATTAGTATGCAATGGACGTAACCGCGAATAGGTTAGCCATGGCGTGTCAAAGTTTAATTCTGGCCAGATCAGCTGCGCAGCAATAAATACGCCGACTGTCATGCCAATGATTCCCCAAATAACGGTCATAATGGCAAACTGCCGTACGACCTTCAGGTTATATTCGATTTGTTGTGGATTCGTTTGGCTCATTTTTGTTTTCCGCGTTGATGCTCTGAAAAATTAAGACAGAGTAACGTGACAAATAATAGGTTGCCTGTCCGTTCCCTTATCGGTAGTTTGACAAACGCCGTTATTTTACGAGTTTTAAACCAAGAAAAACAGGCTGAAAACAGGAAAAATAGGCGGTTTACAGGCGCTTGGCGAAATAATATACAGTTCATTTAATTCCATTTTTG
>AZIJ01006029.1_pt1 | contig 56628 bp, 47 predicted proteins | sample 359151 | NCBI WGS metagenome assembly AZIJ01 (sample SAMN02429718, study PRJNA222666) | marine sediment metagenome | biome: Sediment sample; isolation source: enrichment culture of sample MGS-ElMAX(UA) from oil contaminated site at the... | place: Egypt: El Max | collected 2013-01-23 | depth 9.22 m m | reverse complement strand
CGTTACAACAAGCATTGAGCATTGGCGGACGTTACGCTCATGGGTTTGTCGTCACACCCGCCGGCATGCGCACGTATGACGTTCTCAATGAGGTTGAATCGAAACAACAATGGTTACACGCAAATAAATTCGATTGGGTATACGTTGCCAATCCAGAATCAGCATATGAACCGCTATGCGTTAATTTACCGAGTGGTAAAGCCAACGATTTTTTAGTGAAATTATGGGAGTTATTGCAAGCAGATGTTTCTATTCGTAGCCCTTTACGTGATTTCATACTAGAAACATTTCCAAGCGAGCGAGTCGCCAAATACATCGCGTTGGTGATTGATAAAACTTTCGAAGATTTACCTGGCTCTGAACTGGCAACAATCATTGTGACGCACAGCGAAAATGAGCCTTTTATTTTGTGCGATCGCGTTACTGAAGCCAGCCTATTTGGCAGTATTCGACTCCAAAGTGTGGAAGGCACAATCTCTTCCGACTTACACTTGATTGAAGCTGGTGCGGTTTTGAAAGCCAATGGTGGTGTTCTTGCGATTGATGCGGAAGAGTTATTAATTCAGCCAGGTTTATGGCGAAAGCTAAAGTACATCTTGCGCACCAGCGAATTTCATTGGCCACAGCCAGGCGACGCTAATATTGCAGCTTATTATCAACCGGAAGCTATTCCGGTGCATATTAAAGTACTGTTATTGGGTGAGCGCGATATTTATGCCCAATTACGCGAGCTTGATCGCGATTTTGATAATTTATTTCCATATTTGGCTGATTTTTCGAGTCATTACTCGTTACAAAACGCGCCACTAGCCCCCTACTTTGATTACTTGAGCTATGTTGAACGTGAATCAGCCGTATTGCCGCTAGAGCCTGATGCGTACGCAGCATTATTTAAATTTGTCACGCGTATCACCGATTTTCAAACTGAATTATCACTCGATACGATAGCTATCATGCAACTGATGCGCGAAGCCTGTGCGCTTGCGCAAGCGATCGGGAATGACAAAATTTCGGCACGAGACATTCATCAAGCCTTGAAACAACGCCACGAACGTGACGGATATATTGCCGAGTTGAGTCGACGCGCGATTATAGAAGGCCAAGTTTATATTGCGACTGAAGGCCAAGTGGTTGGTCAAATTAACGGGCTTACCGTGATTACCGCAGGTGGTCATGAATTCGGCGAGCCGACGCGCATCACCGCCACCGTTCATTATGGTGACGGCGACATTATCGATATCGATAGAAAGTCTGAGTTAAGCGGTAGTATTCACACCAAAGGCGTGATGATCTTAAGCGCTTATATCGCCAATGTTTTTGCACGCAATGAAGCGATGGCGCTTTCAGCGACTATTGTATTTGAGCAGTCATACCATGAAGTCGATGGCGATAGCGCTTCATTGGCGGAGTTGTGCTGTTTGTTATCAGCGCTTGCCGAAGCCCCCATTCAGCAGGGCTTGGCCATCACTGGTGCTGTCGACCAGTTTGGTCGAGTCCAAGCTATTGGTGCAGTAAATGAAAAAATCGAGGGATATTTCGAGTTGTGCCGTACGCGTGGTTTAACGGGCAAACAGGGCGTTATCATACCTGCAGCGAATTTGAGTCAGCTCAATCTTTCTGACGATGTTATTCAGGCTGTGAATAACGAAATATTTCACGTATACGCGATTGAACACGTTGGCGAAGCGCTTGAACTGTTGACACAAGCTGAGCAAAAACAATTATATGCGCGTATCGAACAACGGTTAAACGAGCTCCAACAAATCGAGCGCGAAGTGTCTTGGTGGCGACGTTGGTTTTAAGGATAGTGATATCTTTAGGTCATCTTAATACTAGTCGGACTTGTTAAGCGTACACGTGTTCGCTAATCTAGCGCCTATCCGTATCACTCGATAGGCGTTACATCTGTGAAACGCAACACTCAACAAGGTATTTATGAAACAATCTAGCTTTACTCGCGAAGAACTCCTTGCCTGTGGCCGCGGCGAAATGTTTGGTCCAGGCAATAGCCAACTCCCCGCACCTAACATGCTGATGATGGATCGCGTGGTTGAAATTACGGAAGACGGCGGCGCCTATGGTAAAGGCTATATTCATGCAGAATTGGATATCAATCCAGACCTATGGTTCTTCGATTGTCACTTTATTGGCGATCCTGTTATGCCTGGCTGTTTAGGTTTGGATGCAATGTGGCAACTCACTGGTTTCTTTTTAGCTTGTCTGGGTGGTCCTGGCCGTGGTCGTGCGCTGGGTGTGGGTGAAGTTAAATTCACTGGGCAAATCTTGCCAACCGCCAAAAAAGTCAGCTATTTCATTGATATGAAACGCGTACTCAAGCGCTCTTTGTATATGGGGATTGCTGATGGACGTGTGGAAGTTGATGGGAAAACAATTTACACCGCAAAAGATCTCAAAGTTGGTTTATTCACCGACACCTCAACATTTTAATTGATTCAAAAATGTAAAAAGCCCGCTTCGCGGGCTTTCATTTAGGATTTTTTAGATTCTGGTTCTAGCGGAATAAACCGCCACCTCGCGCTTCCATGGCATCTCGCCAACCGCCTAACCACTGTGACCGTACGTCTTGATTCTGGTAGGGACATAGTTCTTTTGAACGACCAGATACTCCGGCTTTAAAACCTTGTGCATGCGCACGTTCTAGGCGATCGCGTTTTTGTCGTTTCATAGTTCACTTCCTCGTCCAGTTTTTGTTCATCTAACTATTTTTAAGAGAGCGTCGACGATGTTTCTGTTAGCAATATTTCTTAGAAAGTTCGCGAGATTTTTTGACGCTCTATTTAATAGATAGCAATTCTGTACGGGAGTTCAAACGAAAAAAACGACGTATTTTCGAGCGACCTTTTAAGTCAATGAAAACACGCCGTTTATTAATGATAAATTACTTAGAATAACTTGTTTAGTTAGGCGGTAAATTTGCGTCTAAGTGTAATAAGACCACCAATCAATAACATAGAAAAGATACCCCAAGGACTCACTGCCGCACCTTGACGAACAATCTTATCTTCTTCGGTTGTGCAACCCGTAAACTCGCCACTTTCAGGATTCAAAATCAGTGTTTCAGCAACCTGCTCGCGGCGAACATCACCATTTTCATCGGTATATTCGCGCTCGGTTGTCGCCGTGACCAAAATCTGGTTTTGTTCGTTGATTGAATCACCCGATACAATAAAGTAATCCGAATCACAGCCAATAGCTTCATTAAGATTAATTAACCCCTGTTCAGGGTTATTTAGGTCAAAATAGTAACCAGCTCGGCGACGTGTCGAATCAATCTGCGTATCAACTTCAGCACTGCCAACGATGATGCCCTGATTATTAATCGCATTTGGATACGTTGCTGACCCGTTAAATAAGGTTGGTAACGTTGTAAACGTATCATCTTGTACTGAGTAAGTGAACGGAACCGCACGACGCGTGCCTTGGATGTTCTGCAACACATAACCGATGGCAATATCGTCATCGTTAATATCGGTCGCTGCACCCCACAGGTAATCCTCATTCGTAGTTACTGGGCGTGTCTCACCGTCGACAAATATCGCCGGCATTTTAATCCGCCCACCAACTACTGGTTCCGCACCAAAGTAGGTCCAACTCTGGCCAACAGCAATGCCGTTGTTATTTACTGCGTACGCGTAGGTCGACCATACAAACTCATCGTCTTCAAGACGTTCCATTAACGGGGCGTAAGTTGTTTGACTCACAACACCGCCTTGCGCATCAAGTTGCCAAACTGTGGCGTGAACGTCATAAATCGTGCTATTTGTTGATAACTGTGCGCCATTAAATGAACTTAAGTTACTTGCCGTTCCATTTTGATAAGTATGCCAAGCCCCCCATGCACAGGTATAAGGCGTTGCCGCCGATGATGGGTCACTCTCAAGCTCTAAACACGACGCAATACGTGTTTGTGCCTGTGGCGTTAATGCAACACTTTGAAAACCAACCGCAACGTTATTTTCATTAATATCGAAAAGCCCTGACTCACCACCTAAAAGTGTTTGCTCAGTTGGTTCTAGCAATTGATGATTGGTACCGTCGTACCATAAAGCACGGCTGGTGAAGTCACGTCTTGCGTAATTAATGGTTACCGGATCAGGCGTTTCTTGCCCTTCTTGTGCTTCTGGTTGATAGGTATGATCAAAGCGCGTATACGGCGCACTAGCGATGCCAACGCGAATATTATTTTGATTCAAACCCAAAAATTGATGATCAGCCGAATTTAATTGGCTTGATGCACCATCACCAGCGGTGTTGAGCAATGCTGGCATGGATACGGATTGTCCATCGTAATCACCGGCAAAATTAACCGCTAATCGCAGCGATGTTAACGCACCATTAAACCGATCGTCTAACCGTTGCACTAACGCTAAGTATTGGCGATATGTCAGTTCATCAGTCGTCGGGTCGAATTCGGTTGAAATTCCAGATTCAGCCAGTAACGAGTCACTAATTAAATTGAAATCAAGCTCTGCCGCCAACGGCATACGCATATGTAGAGCTGTTAAGCCTTGATCATTGATTGCAACGCCATAGGCATTTTGCACTGTGTCTGGTGTGGTAATCCGTTGAACGGTGTAATTTTGAGCCGCAGCCATACCACTTAATGATGCGGCAATGGTTGCGACAAGTATTTGGGTTTTAAACTGTTTCATAGACGGCTTAACTGCTCTCTTGTTGTAAATTTTCTAATTCATCCCAGCGCTCTAGCGCTGCCATCAGCTCATTCTCTAACTCACCTAAGCGTTCTAGCACAGGCGCAGTTACCGTATGCGGCTGATTATAAAAATCAGGCTTATTTGCTTGTTGCTCTAATTGTTCTTGTTCTTGTTCAAGCGCTGCAATGTGTTCGGGAAGCATATCCAACTCACGTTGCAACTTGTAGGATAACTTTTTCTTTGGCTCAGCAGAAGCCCGCGGCTTCGATTCTGGCTTGTCTGACCGAGTTTCCGATAATTTAGTTCCCTGCTTTTCATTGAGATAATGATTAATTTCAGTGAAGCCGCCAAAAATCTCTGTAATAACGCCCTCGCCTTCAAAAAGCAGCACGCTGGTGGCGGTGTTATCAACAAACTCTCTGTCGTGACTAACCAGAATAACTGTTCCTTGATAATCGGCGACAATTTGCTCCAACAGTTCAAGCGTATCAATATCTAGATCGTTGGTTGGTTCGTCCAGAATTAAAAAGTTACTCGGTTGCAGAAATAATCGCGCCAATAATGCTCGGTTTCGCTCACCACCAGACAATGCTTTGACCGGTGTCCGCGCTTGCTTGGGAGAAAATAAAAAGTCCTGTAAATAACTTAATATATGGCGAGTTTTACCGTTGTAGGTCACATCCTGTTTACCATCACCGATATTTTCGGCAACTGAAAGTTCAGGATTCAATTGCGCGCGGTGTTGGTCAAAGTATGCAACTTCTAAATTCGTACCATGCTTGACCTTGCCTGAATCAACCTCTTGTTGACCCAATAACACACGAATTAATGTACTTTTACCACAGCCGTTCGGACCAACTAGTGCAAGTTTGTCGCCCCGCTGTAGGGTTAAATTAAAATCACGAAGAATAACTTTGTTATCAAATTGAAGTTGTAGGTTTTCACCTTCAAATACTAACTTACCTGAACGATTAGCTTCTTGAACTGCTAATTTGGCAGAACCTTGCTGCGCACGGCGAGCTTGACGCTCTTTACGTAACGCTTGGAGTGCCCTAACCCGGCCTTCGTTACGAGTACGTCGCGCTTTAATACCCTGTCGAATCCAAGCTTCTTCCTGGGCTAATTTTTTATCAAATTCAGCATTTTGATTGGCTTCGATTTCTAACTGTTCTTGTTTCGCTGTTAAGTACTTTTCGTAGTTACCTGGAAAGCTCGTTAAATTACCTCGATCAAGGTCAATGATGCGCGTTGCTAAGTTACGAATAAATGCTCGGTCGTGACTAATAAAGAGCACCGCACCACGAAATTCTTTCACTATTGATTCAAGCCATGTCACCATTTCCACATCTAAATGGTTGGTTGGCTCATCAAGCAATAGCAAATCTGGATTCACGACAAGCGCACGAGCCAAAGCAACACGGCGTAACCAACCACCCGAGAGCGAATCCATGGTCGCATCCTCCGGTAACTCCAGTTGGCTTAAAATACTCTCGATTCGCGACTGTAATTGCCAACCATCCGCGGCCTCGATTGCCGTTTGTAAGCTCGCCATGCGCTGTAATATCGCGTCGTTGGTCGGATTTTCATTTAACTCAAGCACTGCATGATGGTATTGCTGTAGCACAGCGCCAACATCAGCCAGTCCTTCAGCTACATAGTCGTAAACTGATTGCGATGAATTGGCCGGTGGATCTTGTGGTAAGCGCGCTACAACGGTCTCGCCGACCACCTGCACTTCACCGTCGTCAAGTAACACCTCGCCGGCGATAACTTTCAATAAAGTTGATTTGCCCGCCCCATTACGGCCAACAATACAGACCCGTTCGCCTGATTCGATGACAAGATCGGCGTGATCGAGAATTGGATCGTTACCAAAGGCCAGTTGTGCTTGATGTAAACGGACTAAATTCATGAATTCAAAAATTCCTCGAGCGGTTGTGCAAACGGCCAGCGCATTTCGGCGTCATCGCGGGCGCGAATTAATACCGGAATTAACCAAGCATATTCCTGTTGGAGCTCTTGTTGCTCTGAAATATCTACGATATGCAATCGAATCGGGTGCTCTGGCTGTGCTTGATGTAGCATTCGTAGAGCTTCATCACACAACGGACAATTCGGTTTGGTTAATAAATAAAAATCAGTCACTCTGGCGTACCTTGAACAAATGATGGATGCCTTTGTGACGCGCGAAATCAGGAGAGATTGAGCGCTTGGTTAAATCATCTGCGACCAGATAAGCCTCCGATAGCAATTCTTCATCTAACTTGAAACGCCGTTTATTATTCGAAAATAAAATAACTCCGTTATCTTTTAATAAACGTGCGGCTAATTTAAGCAGCATGACGTGATCACGCTGAATATCGAGAACATCTTCCATACGTTTTGAATTAGAAAATGTTGGCGGATCAAGAAAAATTACATCGTAACGTTGTTGCGGACGTTGTTCGCGTAGCCATTGTAGACAATCTGCTTGTACGAACTGATATTGGCGACCATATAGTTTATTGAGGGTAAAGTTACGCTGCCCCCATGCCAAATAAGTCTTTGATAAATCAACCGAGGTGACGTCTTTTGCGCCGCCTAAAGCGGCATGCACAGAAGCTGAGCAGGTATAAGCGAACAAATTAAGTACCGATTTGTCATGGCTCAGTTTACCGAGTTCACGACGAGCCCAGCGATGATCAAGAAATAGACCAGTATCGAGGTAATCGCTTAAATTCACTTCAAATTGCGCATCGTACTCATGAACGACACGAACCAAGCCGCGCGGCTCTTGTTTTTGATACTGTTGCTTACCCGATTGCTTCTGACGGACTTTCAATGTCATATTTTCAGCCGCAAATGGTAATTCTTGCGCAAGCGTATCGATCAAATACCACAGTCTATCCTTCGCGACCGCCTCAGGAATATCTTTGGGTGCTGCATACTCTTGAATAACCAAGCAATCATCATAAACATCAACGGCCGCGTTATATTCAGGGAGATCAGCGTCATATAGCCGCCATGCGTTAACCCCTTCTTTTGCCGCCCATTTTTCGAATTTTTGCCAGTTTTTACGGAGTCTATTCGCCAAATCGCTGGATTGCGTTGTAGTAAACTCTGGTTGCTCTTGAGTTAAGTCATAAAGCGCTAAAGTGGTCTCGATAGCACCATTAAACAGCTTATATTTACGCTGACTTCGTAACTTCATGCGTTTTAACAGCGTATCATCTCCCGCTAACACACCTACCTGCCAACCTTGGAAATGCTCACGCAGTTGTGCACCGAAACGCCGATATAATAGAAGCGTTTCTATCTCCTCGCCTAATCGTTCACCATAAGGCGGGTTACAAATAAGTAGTGGCGTGCTGTCGCCAGCAGTTAATTCAAGCGGTGCAGTTACTTGTTCGGCATTCATCGTTTGCCAATGACATAATTCTTCAATGCCAAGTCGCATTGCGTTTTGTTCAGCGATGGCAAGCATTTTGGCATCACTGTCATAGCCAATAAAACGCGCTTTAGATTGCGCAAGTGCTGTTTCAAAGCGTTGCTGCGCGGCGCTTAATACCTGCTGCCACACTGATTCGTCATGACCCGCCCACTGTTGAAACCCCCACTCGGCGCGAGTTAAACCAGGTGCACGGTCAAGGCGAATCATGGCCGCTTCAAGCAGAATGGTGCCTGAACCACAAAACGGGTCAAGTACCACATTCGTGTTTTGCGTCATGCCGCTACGTATAGCCACAGCTGCGGCAAGTGTTTCGCGTAGCGGTGCCGTTCCCTGCTGCTGGCGATAACCACGTTTGTGTAAGCTTTCACCAGAAAGATCCAGATACCAGGTTAATTTATCTTTTTGAATATGTGCGTTAATTCGAATGTCTGGCAATTCTTTGGATACATTCGGCCGCGATAATTCTTGCTCACGAAAACGGTCAACAATGCCATCTTTAATCAGCTGTGCACCAAATTGTGTGTGGCGAATTTCATGACTACGTCCACTGAAATCGATTACGAAGGTTTGATCTGAGCGAAAGACTTGCTCCCACGGCGTTTGCGCAACTGCAATAGGAATATCTTGTGCACGTTTTATAAACGCCTCGCCAAGGGTCAATAACACGCGGTTAGCTAAACGTGTCCATAAACAAACACGATATGCGTCTGTTAGAACACCCTGAAACCAGCAACCGCCGGCAGTTTGCCGAACTTCGTTGACACCAAGTTGGTTTAATTCATCAAATAAAAGAGGTTCAAGCCCTTTGGCGCAAGTTGCAAATAAGCGAAGTGACGTTGACGTTGTGGTCATGGATGTTTCTAAGTTGTGTAACATGCCCTTATTATAACGGACTCACACTGCCATGTATTGTGTGTATTATCGGAATTGATGGTTTATTAAGCGGTTGAACGGGAATCGTTTATTTATTAGGCGAACGATTCAATCATTACTTGCGTTTGCCTATATCACGCTATAACATGCGCAGCATCGGACGCGGGGTGGAGCAGTCTGGTAGCTCGTCGGGCTCATAACCCGAAGGTCGTAGGTTCAAATCCTGCCCCCGCAACCAATCCTTTCGAATACTCAAAATAAGATATTAGCTATTAGCTATTAGATATTAGATATTAGATATTAGATATTAGCTAAATCCAAACATCACTTTCCAATATCTAATATCCAATATCCAATATCTAATAACGCTCTTGCTTTTCAATTTCCCAGTTTTTATTTAGCGTGGCGGCATAGCCCTCCTCGCCTAACCACCGCATATATTCAATCAAAATATGCTGAATTTGATCTGGGCTACTATAAACAATCTGCTTACCATTTAACCCAGCAAAATCGCCACCGCCATTCGCGCGATAATTATTTGTAACTACAGCGTACTGTTGCTCGTCATTCAAAGCAGGAATTGTCTGCACGCGTTTACCAATTGGCTGGGTTGGATCGATACGGTAATTGATCCCGCTAAATGTATCGAATTGATAAGACGGAATCTCAGAGTCAAGCCAGCTCCAAGGGTCGTCTTGATTGCCAGATTGTAACGCTTTTGCTGATTGTTCTAACCATTGTTTTAGATTTGCTCCGCTAACCACAACGACATCCAATGTATTGGGATAACGGTACAAATCGCCAATGTCGCCAAGGGTTACTGGCCCAGCTTCAATTGCAGTGTAGGCACCATTAGCACTTGTCGCTTCATTAATAGCCGCATGAAACGGCGCGACCGCGCTTAATCGTGGTAAATTTGTCCACGCCAGTTCGGCGTTTGTATGTGCATAGCGCTCGATATACCAAAGTTGAGCATCGTGTATAAACTGCATCGCTAACGTAGGCTCTAATCGCGCATACTCTTGACTCAAAGGCGCTTGAGTTTGCCCGATGGCCTGTTGCATGAAAGCTAAAGTCGCTCGATGCGCAGGCTCTAACTGTGCAGTGAGTTCCCCATCGCGTTCAGCTGTCACCGGTTTTACTGATGCCGATTTAGATTTCACTACCCAACGCTTTTCGGCAGCGGCGTAATGAAACACGAAATCGATAACACCCAAATACTCGCCATGTAAGCCAGGTTGAACGGCCGGAATCCCAAAGATCGTTCCCTTTTCGCTATTAACATGCGCGAGTAAATCGTAGCTATCCGTGCCAGGAAATATTTCGTGTTGATGGCCGAATATAATCGCATCTATGCCGTCTAACTGAGCAAGCCCCCAAACGCCCTGTTCACTATCTTGCCCGTTTGAAGTTTGCTTTGGCATTCCCGTATGTGCCACCAGAATAACGACGTCCGCACCTGCTTGGCGCGCTCCTTCAACTGCTCGCTGGGCGGCAGCGACCATCGATTCGACGTTGACATGATTGCGCAAATGATGGGCATCCCACTGCATGATTTGCGGTGGTAAAACACCGACTAAACCTATATTAACGGTGAATGCTTGTGCGGTATCGTCAACACTTGTGGATACCGTTCTCGGAATCACAACAAATGGTTGATGATTTAAATGTTGCTTAGCGAATTCTGAGGTAGCTGTTAAATTGGCACTTAAAATGGGCGCTGATACACCAGAGTATGCACGCGACAAATATTCTAAGCCATAATTGAACTCGTGATTCCCCAGATTAACGGCATCATATTGCATTCGATTCAGCAACTCGGCTAATGGCAACTGTGTTTCAGAAGTCGCTGCAGCAACCATATAGTCTGTAAACGGTGAGCCTTGAATTAAATCACCGTTTTCAATTAATAGACTGATATCTGCGGATGCTCGTTGTTGGTCGATTAAAGCAGCCGTATGAACGAGTCCTTTCGACTCACGTTCCCGAGTGAAATAGTTATATCCGGTGAAGTGACCATGCACATCACTGGTTGCCATTATGCGAAGAGTGATTGATTCAGCACTGACGGTATAACTGGTCATACAGCAAATTCCGGCGATTAAACTGCGATACCACATAGCAAATTAAGCTTGTCGTAGGGTGTCAGTAGTCGATTGAGATTGACTCAATGCAGGTTGAAGACGATTGGGCATTACTTTAATCACATCGTATTGACGTAATACTTTAATGTCTGACAGCGGAAATTCGTCGGCTAATACAAGACATTCGACAAACTCGCCTTCGATTGAACTGATAGCACAAAGAACATCGGCCAAACCCGAGTTAAGCCGAACTAATGTGCCAATTTCTAACGCGCTATCAAGGGGATGTTCAGCTGTTTGAAAATACCAGCTTTGCGGCATTTGCGGCCGCCCGAAGCGTTGATAAATGGTGTGATTTAGTGCCGCAGCAAGAATGACCGTCGGTGATAGGCAGTTGGATGCTTCTAATGCATCAAAAAAGCTTTGAAAAGTTGCCGCATCCTCCATGGAAAATGCAGCATTCATGGCATACAACGGAACCAACTTCGAAGGCTTGTAAGGCGCATTATGAAATACGCCTTGTTCAAGCTCTATTTGCAATTGTTGTTGCTCTGGATCGTAAATCCATCGCCATTGCGAAGTTGTGTGCACACGATTACCTTTATAGTTGTAATTAGCTATGTGTTGTTAGATAACCGTTAAAATATCGAAATCTAATTCGTTTTACAAGGCATTCACAATATTGCGAACTAATTGCGGACCATGATAGATAAAGCCAGTATAGATTTGTACTAAACTAGCACCCGCTTGTAACTTCGCTTGCGCAGCCTCTGCACTATCAATACCGCCAACAGCAATTATCGGCAGTTTGCCGTTCGCATGCTCGGCAATAATTTTTACAACATGCGTGCTGCTATCAAATAGCACTCGACCACTTAAGCCACCCGCTTCATCAGCATAAGGCAAGCCAGCCACGGCATCGCGACTCAAGGTCGTATTGGTCGCGATAACTGCATCGATTTCGTGTGTAATGAGTGCGTCTGTAATTGCTCGAATGCCTTCATCAGTTAAATCAGGTGCAATTTTAACTGCAATAGGTACATATTTATCATGCTGTTGAGCTAGCTGATTCTGTTCTTCTTTCAACGCCGAAAGTAGATCGTGTAACGCACTTCCATGTTGAAACTCACGTAATCCTGGCGTGTTCGGCGATGATATATTCACGGTGATATAACTCGCCAGTGAATATACTTTGCGCATACAATGCAAATAGTCCTGAACGGCTTCGGCTTCGGGGGTATCCTTATTTTTACCAATATTGATACCTAACACGCCTTTGTACTGTGCTAATTGCACCTGCTCTACTAGGTGGTCGACACCTAAATTGTTGAAACCCATTCGATTAATAATGGCTTCCTTTTCAACAATGCGAAATAAACGAGGCTTTGGATTCCCCGGCTGAGGTCGCGGTGTCACGGTTCCTACTTCTATAAAACCAAAGCCCATTTGTGCAAACGCATCAATACACTCGGCATTTTTATCCAGTCCGGCAGCTAATCCAACCGGATTCGGGAAATCGATACCTATTACGCGAACCGGTTTGCTTTGCAACCGTTGGCGCCATGCCAATGATACAGGCGTGTGCGCAAACCGTTTGAGCATATTTAGCGTGAAGTCATGTGACTGTTCAGCATCTTTGCTGAACAGCCACTTGCGCATTAATCCATACATATTAAGCGCTGACCGCCGTACAGTTATGGTTTAATAACATTAACTCACGTAACGCGACCGAGAACTTGGCGAACTCATGCGTTTTTGTTGTGCGGAAATCTGACAACATAACTAACCAACGGTCGACGTACACTTTGTTGTCAGACAGCCATGATTCAACTATTTCAACAGCATCGCTCTTGGCATCTGCAGCTTTTAACATACTCATGGTCAATGAGCGTTGCTGCCAATCAAGCTCTTCGCGGAAGGCCGCTCGAGCAAGTGCTTGCCAATGGTTATCCACCGGTTGACTATTAATTTGATCAAGGAACCAGTGTAACGACACGCGAGAACCCAGATTGAAGTACGCTTGTGCAACGGTGCCCACTTTGCGTCCAGTTTCATTGGTAATGTCAGCAATATCCAACGCCGAGAACAAAGTGCTTAAGGTGCCAATATTATGCGCCAATTTTGCTGGTACGCCCTGCGCTTGCAGCTTATCGATTTGTTTTTCGATTTGCGCACGTTCATCATCGACCAAATAATTCAGCACATTCTTACGCAAGTCGTCAAAACTTGCCTTGTAGAAATCCAAATGCTCTTGAATCGTTGTCAAATTCGGGTTGCGATGACGCAGGAACCAACGCGTCGCGCGACGCACGACACGGCGTAACTGGAATAACATGTTATTCTGTACGTCAGCAGGGATCTTGTTATTACCAGCTTCAATTTGTTCCATCAAACCGCGCAAATCGAAACATTCACGCGCAACCACGTAGGCTGAGGCAACTTCAGCTTCAGTTGAGCCGGTCGCATCTACTTTGCGGTAAACAAAGTTAGGCCCCATGTCGTTAACGATGTTATTCGCTAAGCGCGTTGCGATAATCTGCGCACGCAATGGGTGATTTTCCATTGCATCTGCATACTTCTCTTGTAACGGTTTAGGGAACGCATTAATCAATGAGCGCGCGTGGAATGGATCCGACATAATCGCATCATCAAGCAACTGCTCTTTTAGAACCATTTTGCCGTAGGCTGTAATAACAGCCAACTCAGGACGGGTAAAGCCCTTGCCTTGCGCCTGACGTTCAGCTAGCTCATCGTCATCTGGCAAGAATTCTAAGGCACGATTTAACTGCCCTTCACGTTCTAAATGATGAATAAAGCGCTGTAATTCTTTCACCTGATCAGAGCCACGAATCGCGGTCACTGAAATTGATTGGGACTGACGGAAACAATCTTTGATTACAATTTGCGATACTTCGTCGGTCATATCGTAAAGTAACTGATCGCGCTGCTTACGAGTTAAATCACCATTCGCAACTAAACCGTTCAGCAAAATCTTAATGTTAACTTCGTTATCTGAACAGTCGACACCACCAACGTTGTCAATTGCGTCAGTATTGATACGTCCACCGGTACGTGCATATTCAATACGGCCTAACTGGGTGAATCCTAGGTTACCGCCCTCGCCCACGATCTTCGCGCGCAGTTCTTTACCATTCACACGTAAAGCATCATTAGCGCGGTCACCAACGTCACTGTCACTTTCTTTGGCTGATTTAACGTAAGTACCGATACCGCCGTTCCATAACAAATCAACGTTCAGCGTTAATAATGCTTTGATTAATTCATTTGGCGTGAATGATTTCTTCTGCGTATTAAACAGCTTCTTCATCTCAGGTGACAGCTCAATCGCTTTTGCGCTGCGCGAGAAGATACCACCGCCTTCTGAAATTAATGACTTGTCGAAATCTTCCCACGATGAACGTGGCAATTGGAACATACGCTGACGTTCAGCATAAGTTTTTTCCGCATTTGGGTTCGGGTCCACGAAAATGTGCATGTGGTTAAACGCACCAACTAAGCGCGTATGCTTTGATAGCAGCATGCCATTGCCAAATACGTCACCTGCCATGTCGCCAATACCTACCGCTGTAAAATCAGTTGTTTGGCAATCAATTCCGATTTCACGGAAATGACGCTTAACTGACTCCCATGCACCGCGTGCGGTAATCCCCATTTTCTTATGGTCATAGCCAACTGAACCACCAGAGGCAAAAGCATCGCCCAACCAGAAATTATACTCAGCCGAAATACCGTTCGCGATATCTGAGAACGTTGCGGTACCTTTATCGGCTGCAACAACTAAATAGGTGTCATCTTCATCGTGACGAACAACGTCGGTTGGTGGCACAACTTCGCCGTTGACAATGTTATCGGTGATATCAAGTAAAGCGCGGATAAAGGTGCGATAACATGCTTTACCTTCTTCAAAAAACGCATCACGCTCTTCTGGCAAGTGTTTACAGAAGAAACCACCTTTCGCGCCTACTGGTACAATCACCGTATTCTTAACTTGTTGCGCTTTAACTAGCCCAAGCACCTCAGTACGGAAATCTTCACGACGGTCTGACCAACGCAAACCACCACGAGCAACTTTACCACCGCGCAAATGAACACCTTCAACGCGTGGTGAATAGACAAAAATTTCATACTTCGGCAATGGCAAAGGCATTTCTGGAATCATTTCTGGCATAAATTTCACAGAAATGTATGGTTTCTCGTTACCCTGTGCATCGGCTTGGAAGAAGTTGGTGCGAAGTGCCGCCAAAATCAATTCAACATAACGACGAATGATACGGTCGTCATCGAGGTTAGCGACGTTTTCTAGCTCAGAACTAATACGAGCTTCCAACGCTTCAATTTTCTTGTCTCGGCTCTTTTCTTTCGGATCGAATTTTGAGTAAAACAGTTTAACAATTAATTTTGCAATCAATGGGTATTTGCTGAACGTGCTTTCAATGTATGATTGACTGAATGTGGTGCCAATTTGGCGCATGTACTTGGCGAACATACGCAAAATAACAACTTGGCGACCTGTTAAACCAGCACTTAATACCAACCGGTTGAAACCATCGTCCTCGTAGTGACCATCCCAAACCTGAGCAAATGCATTCTGGAACACGTCACGGCTGGCTTCCAAATCAAGCTTGGCATTGCTGTGTAGCATTTGGAAATCAAGGATCCAGAAAACGCCACCATCCGAGGTTTTAATTTGGTATGGGCTTTCACCGATAATGCGTAACCCGAAATTCTCGAGCATTGGCAGTACGTCAGACAAGTGAATTGGCTCGTCTTTATGGAATAATTTCAGACGAATCTTTTTGCTTGTTTCGTTCTCTTCACGCGAACGATAGAACAACATTCCCAATTTGTGATCGTCATCGAGTGCTTCTACCTGCGCAATATCGGCAATTGCGACAGAAGGCAAAACTTCTTCTTTATAGGCGCGTGGGAACGCGTTGGCATACTTTTTATTTAATGCATTCGCTTTTGCTTCACCGAAAGTACTACTTAAAATACGCTCGAAATTGTCTTCCCAAGTACGTGCCGCTTCAATTAGATTCTGTTCAAGTTCTTTCACGTCAATGTCCTGTACGTGTGCGCCAAGGCGAACGGTATAATGCGTTCTAGCCAGCGATGATTCTGAGAAATAGGTGGTAAAATCGACTTCACTGTTGCTTGCTAACGTGCGTGCAAGAATTTGCTGCGTCTTTTGTCGTAACAAAGTGTTGTAGCGCTCTTTCGGAACGTAGACCATGCACGAAGCGAAGCGACCAAAAATATCGCGACGCACGAATACGCGCGTCATATCGCGCTCTTGCATCTGCAAAACGCCCAGCCCTACTTCGAGCAAATCATCTTCAGAAGCTTGAACAATTTCGTCACGCGGGTAAGTTTCAAGAATATTTAGCAGTGCTTTCGCTGCATGCGAGTTTGGAGCGAAGCCTGAATCTTCCATGACGCGACGGATTTTATCGCCAACTAATGGAACATCGCGGGCACTATTGTTGTAGAAGCTGCTTGAATACAGCCCAATGAAACGATCTTCGCCAATAACTTTACCGTTCTTATCAAAGCGTTTCACACCAATGTAGTCGCAATAAGCAGGACGGTGTACACGTGATTTGGTGTTGGTTTTGGTGAGTAATAGAATATTCTCATCAAACGTCATATCTCTCGCAACTTCTGGCAATGAAGAAACCAAACGGTCTTTGTTGGTTGCACTCTTGCGCATTAAGCCAAGACTAGATTCAACGTTTTGGCGAATAACGTAATCGCCTTCAACTGGCTTCAAATCGTAACGACGATAACCCATTAAGGTGAAATTATCTTGCGCTAACCAACTTAAAAAACGCTGCGCTTCTTTTAATTGCTGTTGGTCGCCAGGGTATTTAATGTCACTGAGACTTTGCGCTATTTCACTCAAGCGCTCACGCATTGGTAACCAGTCTGAAACGGATAAATTAATTTCATCCATGACCGACGCTAATTCTTTTTTAAGCGTGGTAATTGCTTCTTTACTGGTTTGGCGATCAACCTCAATCAAAAATACCGTATCGACTTCATTGTCGTCATTACGCGTGCCGGCTTTTAATAACTCAACAATATTGTTATCAGCATCACGCTTGTGGCTAATTGGTAAATGCAACAATAAATGCGAAGTGATGCCTAGGCGTGACAACGCCATACGAATTGAGTCCACCATAAATGGACTATCCGATTGAATAATTTCAATGATGGTATGCGCTGACTCCCAGCCGTGACGTGCCACTTCTGGGTTATAAATTTTGATGAGTGCTTTTTCACCAGGAATGTAATCGTTGAAGCTATGCCACAACCCCATCACCGCACCATACATATCGCTGTCATTGCGCAGCGACAGATCATCCGGTGAGATATTGCGGAATAACCTCATCGCAAAATCGGTGATCAAATCGGCTCGATTGGTGGCGCGCTGCTGAATCAGATCAGCCACCTTCTGCAATACAACGGGGATCTGGCCTTCGCCAAACGCATTCATGATGGTGTCCTTTTTACGTGATAGATATAACGAAGCTGCAATAGTTACCAAGCGTAACTATTACCCAACGAAATAATTACTATCATTGTCGGACATTTAGGTTGGTTATTCAATGCTTATTGTCATGAAAAAATCAGTGTTCAGACCACGAAATTCGGGGTCTGAACATGATTATGAAGATGCTTTGCATGTTTATTACAAAAGCGCCAATTATTAGTCTAATTTGTCGCTAAACTTTGACTGATTTTTTCGTCTAAATCGGTCGCTAAATTGGGTATTTTTTGTAGTTGCTCTAGTTCTGCTTTTAACAACTGTTGTCGATGCGAATCAAATCGGCGCCATTGTGTTAACGGTGTCACGAGACGCGCTGCAACTTGCGGATTCTTATCGTTCAAATAACGAATCATGGCACTTGTCATTCTATACCCTGCTCCGTCTTGACGATGGAACTGCGTCATATTACGACCAAAACTGGCCATTAATGCGTATTGGCGGTTCGGGTTGTTACGATCGAACTTCGCATGTTGTTGTAGCTCCGCAACACGTTCAACCACTTCTGGTTGTGGTGCACTGGACTGAATGGCAAACCATTTATCTAAAACTAACGGGGTGTCCTGCCATTGCTTTTCAAAAGCATCAAGCAATTGTTGTTGGCAGGACAGCTGTAAGTGAACGGCTATCTGCAATGCACTTTGTTGTGCGGTCATATTATCTGCCTGATGATAATACTCGGCGACCACGGCACTATACTGTGCAGGCGCATGCAAAGCGATATAGTACAGTGACGTGTGCAACCAGCTACGCTGCCCAATTTCAGCGCCAGTTAATTGATATTCTGCGATGTTTCTAGCATCCCAAACGCCTTTAAAAACATCAAATAGCTTTGCAGCTAACTGTTGGCGTAATTCTTGAACAGCAGTAAAAATTGCATCCAACGGAATTTCTGTCGAATAATACTCTGCTATTTCTTCAACGGTCGGTGGTGTAAACACGAACGATTTCAACGCAGGATCTACATTCGCTTGCGCAAATTTTGTAAACGCTTCAGCCACTGACTCCGGCAATACCAATGGTGATTGTTGCGCCACTGCGTCGCAAATTAATTTTACATAAATATGCTGTGCAGCCTCCCAACGAGAAACTTCCTGATCCGCGTGGCTTAATAAAACCAGATTATCTGTAAAAGATTGTACGGCATCTAATTTAATTGGAGCGCTGAAGTTTTCTAATAAGGCCACCACTGGGCGCTCAGGCAGATTCGGAATAACAACGGTTGCTTGCGCTTCGGTGAATTCAAACAATGTGCTACCAGATTCATGCTCTCGTAGCTGGTTGCTTACCAGCGTGAGTTTTTCTCCCTCTTTTGAGTAGGCGCTTAAAAGTACTGGGATATGAACTGGTAGTTTAGTTGCTTGGCCTGGCGTTGGTGGCGTTGTCTGACTGAAGTTTAACGTTAATGTTTGAGCGTGCTCATCATATACTTGCTCAACGCGAACAGTCGGCGTGCCGGCTTGACTATACCACCGCTTAAACGTTTGTAAGTCGGCCTGATTCGCATCTGCCATGGCGGCCACGAAATCATCACACGTTACCGCTTGTCCGTCGTGACGTTCAACATATAGCCGCATGCCCTTTTGGAAACCACCCTCCCCAAGCAAAGTGTGTAACATTCGAATAACTTCGGCGCCTTTGTTATATACCGTCACCGTATAAAAGTTATTCATCTCAACCACTTTGTCAGGTCGAATTGGATGCGCCATCGGGCTCGCATCTTCGTTGAATTGATGCGTTCGCATAATGCGAATAGCGTCAATACGATTCACTGAGCGTGAACCTAAATCAGAACTAAATTCTTGATCTCGAAAGACGGTTAAGCCCTCTTTTAAACTTAACTGGAACCAATCACGGCAAGTAATTCGGTTCCCCGTCCAGTTATGGAAATACTCGTGTCCTATCACCGACTCAACGTTTAAAAAGTCTTGGTCTGTCGCGGTTTTAGCATCGGCCAATACATAGCGCGAATTGAACACATTCAGCCCTTTATTCTCCATGGCACCCATGTTGAAAAAATCCACCGCGACAATCATATAAATATCGAGGTCGTATTCGAGATTAAATCGTTGTTCGTCCCAACGCATCGCATTTTTGAGCGAGAGCATGGCGTAATCGGCTTGTTTGAGATTCCCTTTATCAACAAACAATTCAAGACTAACGTCGCGACCGGTGCGTGTTCTAAACGTATCTTTTAATACATCGAAATCACCGGCAACGAGCGCAAACAAATATGCCGGTTTTGGGTGTGGATCATGCCATTTCACCCAATGCGTGCCGTCGTTATTATTACCTTGTTCGACATTATTGCCGTTACTCAGTAAATAAGGATAGTCTTGCTTGTTCGCAATGATTGTTGTGGTGAACTCAGCTAGTACGTCCGGACGATCGAGGTAATAGGTAATACGTCGAAAACCTTCCGCTTCGCATTGCGTACAGAATGCACCACCTGATTTATACAACCCTTCTAAGGCTGTGTTAGCAGCTGGATTTATCGTATTGGTAATCACTAGTTCAAATGGCGAGTCTGGCACTTGACGAATCTCAAGATACTTATCGCTAACAACATACTCATCTGAACTTAACGCGTCGCCATTAATAATAACCGTTTGCAATGACAGGTGCTCACCATGCAAACGAAGCATGGCGCTTTGTTGTTGCGGTACAACACGCATACGACTCGTTACCCGTGTGCACTGTTCATCAAGTTCAAAGGTTAAATCAATACTCTGAATTAGAAATTCCGGAGCGCGGTAATCGCTCCGGAATTTTGCTGCTGTTATTGTCATAACGACCTATATTCTGACTAATTTAAGTGGCGCTTTTGGGCGCTGGTAAACGCAATATACGAATACCTGTGTAGGCATAAAATAATGCGATTAATGGGGTTATCCAATTAAAGAATGCAAACGGCGCATAAATCCATGGGCTTACGCCAAGCGCACCCATCATAAATGCACCACAGGTATTCCATGGTATTAATGCCGATGTAAGTGTTGCGCTATCTTCAAGCGTACGTGACAGCAAACGCGGATCAAGACCGCGACGTTCGAACTCTTCACGATACATACGCCCTGGCAAAACAATAGCCATATATTGGTCAGCGGTTAGCACGTTGGCACCAAAACAAGTGAACAACGTAGCTGCAATGAGGCTGCCAAGGGATTTTACATAGCCGAGCATGCCGGAAATTAAGCGTTGTAAGAGACCAAGCTTCTCCATGATCGCGCCAAACGTCATGGCACTTAGAATCAACCAAACGGTATTGAGCATGCTCGACATACCACCACCGCTTAATAAATCATCCAAATCAGCAGAGCCAGTCTCAATGGTCACGCCATCGCTAAGTGCGGTCCAAACCACTTTGACCGTTGCAACAACTGAAGTATCACCACCTGCCAGTTTACTTACCATTTCTGGCTGAAATATGAGCGCCCACACGCCACCGAGCAAGGCTCCGAAGAATACTGTTGGAAGCGCTGGTTTTCGCGTTGCTGCTAAATACAAAAGAACGAGCAACGGAACTAGCATCACCCACCCGATATTAAAGGTGTTACGCAGCTCTAACTGCATCCGCTCAAGCTCGAGTAAGCTGACTGAATTGTCGGCATTAAAACCTAAGAACACGAAAATAATTAGCGTAATAATAAATGCAGGGCCGGCGGTGTACGCCATATAACGAATGTGTGCGAACAACTCAGTACCAGCTACGGCTGGTGCTAAGTTGGTGGTATCACTTAAAGGTGACATTTTGTCACCAAAGTATGCGCCTGAGACCACAGCACCAGCGGTAATTGCTGGTGATAAATCCATACCCGCCGCAACGCCCATTAACGCCACACCGATAGTTGCGGCGGTGGTCCATGAGCTACCAATAGCGAGTGAGATAATGGCACAAATCAGCGCCGTCGCAGCATAAAACCAGCTCGGGTTAAGTAACTCGAGACCAAAATAGATCATGCTCGGCACAGTACCGGCTAACAACCACGTCCCGATGAGTGAACCTACGGCTAATATAATTAACAAGGCACCTAGGGCAACTGAAATCCCCTCTTTGATACCATCTTCAATTTGTTCCCATGATACTTTGTTATAGAAACCGATTGCTAATGCAACGCCGGCAGCAACCCATAGGGCTATCTGATTTGGTCCGTAGGATGAATCTTCACCGTAGAAGTATACCGACAGTGCTAACATTAAAATCAATGCTAACAGCGGTAATGCTGCTTGCAGAATGGTTGGAGTACGCAGCTCCACCTTTGTTGTATTTTGCATAAATAGTCTCTAAAGCCAAAAATTAAAATCGAATAATACCGATCAGTTGTAGAAAAATCAGAATAATTGCTATCGGCGCCAAATAGCGCACGATGAAGTGCCAAATTTTAAATACCAATGGTTGCGTACCCAATTCGTCTTGGCTGTATGTACTCTTCATCACCCAGCCTGCAAAAACAGCAAGTAATAGACCGCCAAGTGGTAATAACACGTTGGATGTCGTGTAATCTATTACGTCAAACCAGCTTTTTAATTCCTTGTCACCCACCTGCCAGCTAATTTGCGTCCAATCCGCGCCGCTAAAGCTGTAGATGGTCACCTGCCCCAGTAACCATAAAGTAAAACCAGCAGCCATTGTTGCGGTCCAGCGACCTAGATTAAATCGCTCTTCTAAAAAAGCGACGGCTGATTCAATCATGGCAATTGCCGAAGTAAAAGCGGCAATAACGAGCATAATGAAAAAGACGGTTCCTAGAGCGGCACCGCCAGGCATTTGGCTGAAGGCAACAGGCAGCGTTTGAAAAATAAGGCCTGGGCCTGCTTCTGGGGTTAATTGACTGCCAAAAACAATAGGGAAAATAGCCAAGCCTGCTAGTAGCGCGACAAATGTATCTGCTAAAGCAACCCAAAGCGAGGTTTGGATAATTGAAGTCGATTTTGATAAGTACGCGCCGTACATAATGACGACGCCAGAGGCTAATCCGAGCGAGAAGAAGGCATGACCAAGCGCTAACATAACGCCGTTTATTGATAACTCTGAAAAGTCTGGAGCGAACATAAATTCGATGGCTGCGCCGAAATCACCGATATAGGCCGCATAGCCTGCGAGACCGATCAACAGAATAACCATCGCCGGCAACATCCACGATACTGCCCGCTCTAAGCCATCCTTGATGCCATTACCGACGACCAAAACAACACCTACGATAATGGCCGCATGCCAGACAGTAAGACGAGCTGATGAACTGACTAAACTACCGAAAATATCGCTAATTTGTGCAACACTGGCACCGGTAAAAGAGCCACTCGCGGCTTCAACCACGTAGGCAAGTGCCCAACCGGCAATAACTGCATAAAAACTCAGAACTAAGAAGCCAGTTGCCATGCCCAGCCAACCGGTTATCTGCCAGAATTTGCTGCGTCCAGACTCCTGAGCGACTTTAAGTGCCGCATAACCTGGACTATGCCGACCGCGTCGACCGATAACGATTTCTGCAATCATGACCGGTAATCCAATACCCGCTATACACAAAAGGTAAACGAGCACAAATGCCCCACCCCCGTTTTCACCAGTGATATAGGGGAATTTCCAAATATTCCCAAGCCCAACGGCTGCTGCAGTAGAGGCAAGAATAAATAGTAATCGGCTCGACCAGCGATTGGCGATTGAAGGTGACTCATGCATGGGTGTTGTTGTCCGTATTTTATTATCGTTGTTATTTTTATAAAAAAGCCGCGATACGCGGCTTTTTGTAACTTACTATTCGCAATAAATTAGTTCATCGCCAATTTATGTGCATCAATCAGGGCAAAACTTAAACTAACTGTTTCTTCAAGGTAAGGGTCATCGATTTCTAAATCAGTCGGAATATCCTCAACTTTTTCAACAGGTTCTTTGCCTAAACGTTCCAAGCGAGCATTGGCACGCTGTAGTTTTTTCTTTTCATCACGCGCTTGTTCTGCTTTACGTTCATCCAAAACTAAGCTCACCCACGTTTTATCTTTCTCGGCTTGGTATTCTTCAATATCTTGAAAAATAAACTTGAATTCAGGATTGCTTGCCACCTGAGAGTCAAGCTTGCTCTGCCATTGTTGAAACTTGGTGGTTGGTAAAACGTTTAGCGGTTCATATTTCGCTGCAGGTAATTGATCCCACGGCAACGCATTCTCTTGGCTGCTTTCACCAAACTCTTCGGCATCAATAATTGACGGCAAGGTTAAATCAGGTACCACGCCACGCATTTGCGTACTACCGCCATTAATGCGATAGAATTTGGCAATCGTGAACTGCACACTGCCTAACGGTTCGTCGTAATTATCAAATGGATACATTTGTAATGCACGATGATGCTGAACGGTACCTTTACCGTAGGTATTTTCACCTACAATAATCGCCCGTTGATAATCTTGTAGCGCCGCCGCAAAAATTTCTGACGCTGACGCACTGTACCGATCTACCATCACCATCAATGGACCATCATAATAGGTTTTGCCATCACGGTCGCCATTGATATCTCGTCGCTTACGACCATCTAAAATCTGTACCACTGGGCCCTTATCAATAAACAAACCCGTTAATGAAATCGCTTCGGCTAATGAACCACCACCGTTACCACGCAAATCAATGACGATACCCTCAACGTCTTGTTGCTGTGCATCGGCAATCAGTTTTTCAACGTTTTCAGTTAACCCGTTGTAGAAACCAGGAATTTCGATGACGCCCATTTTACGACCGGCATACTTGCCTTCTTCAGGCGATTCAATTTCAAGTTTCGCGGCACGATCTTCGAGTTTAACCTTGTCGCGGACAATCGCGATCTCAGTTGGTGTGCTACCTGCACTCTGGTTGGCTTTGATGACTTGCAGAATGACGGTTGACCCCTTCGGACCTTTAATTAGCTCAACAACTTCATCAAGTCGCCAGCCGATAACGTCTATAAACTCGGGCTTTTTTTCATCGCCTTGGGCAACACCAACAATCTTGTCGTCAACCGCTAATTCACCGCTTTTATCGGCTGGGCCGCCTGGTACGAGGCTGCGGATTACCGTGTAATCATACTCGGCTTGCAACACAGCACCGATACCTTCAAGCGACAAATTCATATTTTGCTCAAAGCGTTCGGCGTTACTTGGCGATAAATAGCTGGTGTGCGCTTCAACACTTCGTGCAAAAGCATTCATCACGGTTTGAAAAACGTCTTCACTATTGGTTTGCGTTAAGCGTTTTAACGCATTGTTATAGCGTTTACCGAGCGTTTCCACCACTTCTGGCCACTCTTTACCTGCCAGAGTGAGGTTTAAAGCATCGTATTTAACGCGCTGACGCCAAAGCTCATCGAGTTCCGATGTGGTAGTTGCCCATTCGGCATCCTCGCGTTGAAAGTGATATTTATCATTGGCAACGGTGAAATCAAAAGGCTGATCTTCATCAAGTAAAGATAACGCATAGGTATAGCGCTCAAAGCGCCGATCGAGTGATTTACTGTAAAGTGAATAGGCGGCATTCAATTTACCAGTCAGAATCATATCGTCGAAGAGATGCTTGTATTCCTGAGCTTGTTCTACGTCTGCCGCCAGCATAAACATCTTGCTGTAATCGAGCATTTCAAGATAACGCGCTAAAATTTGTTCGGACAGCTCATTATCAAGTTCCATTTGCTTAAAATGATCGCGTGTGAAAAAACGAGCCACACGACCACTGGCAACCGGGTGTTGCTCTTGTGGTTTCAATTGCGGTAACTCATCAGGAGAATGCGTCGGCGGTATCGCCACTGCTGCGGTTGACATAACCGCTGCCAGAGAAACGATTAAAGCACTCTTAAACTTCACACGCTTGGTCATATTTCCCTACTCCTATTTCGTGACAAATACAGCGTTTACATTCACTTTGACCGTCAAGCCGTTTTGAAGTTGCACATAAATGTCATCGCGGTCGATTTCGGTAACTTGTCCTGCCACAGGTGATTGTCCAGCTTTAACCTGAACTTGTTGACCAACTTGCAGTTCCGAACCAGTCACCGACTGGAGGTCCAGTTTAGCTGCAGGTTTTGGTTTAGTGGCTGGTGAAGCCTTTTTGGCAGGACGTTTCGCTCGCGCTTTGCGAGCTTCTTGTTTTGCCCCTGCAGTTTTGGGTGCTTTCGGCGCCTGCTCTTTACGTTTCTTAGCAGCTCGCTCAGCGGCAACAGCTTTTGATTCGGCTAACGTTTGCTCAGCATGCTGTTGATGCTCTTCTTCAATAATACCGGCCTCGGCACCATCAAGATCAACCCGTTTCGCACCAACTTTAACGCTACGCAGATACCGCCAACTATTAGTGTAGTGACGTAAAGCAGTACGCAACCGCGTTTTACTTACGGATTCATCGTTCTCTAAGCGCGTTGCGATATCCTCAAAGATACCAATTTTTAATGGTTGCGCATCGCCTTCAAGTGAAAAACATTGTGGAAATTTCTCGGCAAGATAGGCAATTACTTCTTTGGTATTCGTAATCTTTTTAACGTCAGTCGTCATCTTCATCAAAATCCTGCTGACGTACGTCAGCTAGTTGCTCCATTATATACGCTTGCATTTCTTCGCTATCGAGTCCTAGTAATTCAGGATTTTCGATCCATTCGAAGAGGACGCGGCGTACAACTTCTTCTAATTGTTCTATGCTGTCATCAGCTTCACTATAATCGACAATGTAATGCAACATTTCATTGAGTTGATCAGCCGCAGCCTCTTCATCCCCTTCAAAGAATCGCATGTCACTATAACTGACTAAATAAGCATAGATATCAAATTCACTATACATATCGATCTACTTGGCACGTTCGCAGTGAGTAATTAACGCCAATTGAGTGTCTCAATAAAGCGACCTAACGCACTTAAACCATCGGCATCAGCTTGATTGAAACGCCCTACCGTTGGACTATCCAGATCAAATACTCCAACAACTTCATCATTAACTATCAACGGTACGACAACTTCTGAGTTTGACGCAGCGTCACAGGCAATATGCCCTTCAAAGTCATGAACGTCGACAACCAATTGTGTCACACGTGAATGTGCGGCCGTGCCGCAAACACCGCGCCCGAACGGAATTCTTAAACACGCCACTTTACCTTGAAACGGCCCTAACACCAAGGTTTCAGGTTCCCGTGTTAAGTAAAAGCCGACCCAATTGACATCTTCGAGAGCTTCATAAACTAACGCAGATAGATTACTTAGATTCGCAATAAGATCAGATTCGCCGTGGGTAATGGCCTTTGCTTGTTCTATTAATAATTCATAATCGGTGGTGTGCATAGAGGTGTGCTCAGGCCTCGTTTGGGTTATTGAGAGAGAAGCTTGCGATAGTATTCTCGCCTTTTAAATCAGCTTTCATATCGCGCTTACTACGGGTAACTAACTGGCCATCGGCGCCTACGCGAAATGGTTCTTCTGAAGGGCAATAACGCGCTTGATAGGCCATAACTAGCTGGATGCTGTGTTCACGCTGTTCATCTGAGAGCTTTACACCGTCTGGCCACTTTCCCAGCTCAACGGCTTGTAGTAAGCGCTCAAAAATGTCTGGCGTAATGGAGGAGACTAAGTCGTCAAACTGCATTAATTGCGACTCCTTTTCACAAAAACTAACCGAACTCGGTTCACCACGAACCATACTAACCCAGCAACCATTAAACCGTACGACACTTTAGCTGGCCATGTTTCAGGCAGCGGTTGTTGGATAAAATAATACGTAAATGCGGCAATCGCGATCAGCAATGCCAACATCGATTGACCAACAATTTTTTCGCGTTTTGTTGCAAGCATTCGTTGCAGTTCACGCTCGCGCTCTTCATTAGATAAACCTGTCAGCTTAAACTCGCAGTGTGGGCATTCCGTAGCTTTGTCAGAAACGCGCTTGCGACACGCAGGACAATCGATTAACGCCATGATGACCTCATTTACTTCAACGTGAATAGGCAATATAAGGGATTTGGTCTTAAATTCAAGCACCACGCGGCTTTTACATAGATTAAAACCCGCCAAAGCGGGTTTTAAATCAATCTAACAACTCGTTATTTATCGCTATTTTTAGATTGCTCTGCATCGAAATCTTGCCAATAGGCTTTCACAGTATCTTTCATCTCTCGACGTAAAAGGAAAATACCGAGTAAGTTTGGCAGCGTCATCAAAACAATCGCCACGTAAGATAAAGTCCACACTAGCGTGGTATCAGCAAATGATGCGACAAAGAACCCTGCAACGTAAATAATGCGATATGGCATTACCCCGCGTTGTCCAAATAGATAGACAACGGCACGGTCACCGTAATATGACCAAGCAATGGCTGTTGAGAAAGCAAATAACATTAAGCTAATCGGTACAATATATTCACCCGCCGGACCTAAAAAGCCCATACTAAAAGCTTTCGCCGTTAGCGCAGCTGAGTGAATCAAAGAGTCACCGACAATAACGATGTCTTCCTTCTTCAATTGACCATTTTCAATGCGTAAAACACCGGTATATGGATCTTCACCAGCAACAATGAAACGCACGTTTTCGGCTACCGAGCGCGCATGTAACATGGTGTAGCCATTACTGACCGGACGCCCATCGCGCACTTGAATCGTACCATTAAATTTTTCAATGGTGTTTTGCTTAGTGTCGTTTAAATAGTGATATAAAGCTTCACGATCAGCCGGTTCGGCATCTGAATAATGACCCGCAACAATATCTAAATCAGTGCGTGAAAAGGTATTTTCATGTTTCTGCGACCAGACACCAGATGACAAGATAACCAAACCGGTTAACGTACAAATAATAATGGTATCGATAAATGGCTCGAGAATTGAAACCATACCCTCAGATACTGGTTCATCAGCTTTAGCAGAAGCGTGTGCAATCGGAGCTGAACCTTGACCTGCTTCGTTTGAGAACAGGCCGCGGTTAACGCCACGGTTGAATGCATACGCAAAAGTTGCCCCTAAGAAGCCACCGGTCGCTGCCGAGCCAGTAAACGCATCCATAAAAATGGCGGCAAACGAAGAACCAATTTGGTCGACGTTATAGAGAATAACGCTTAACGAACCGAGAACATACAACGCCCCCATAATTGGGACAATCTTCGACGTCACTGCCGCAATGCGGGTGATACCACCAATAATCACCAACGCTAATAAAATGGCCAAAACACCACCAACAATCATTGGGTCAAAGCCGAAACTCATTTCCATACTTTGCGCAATATTATTAATTTGCGGCATGTTGCCAGTACCGAATGAGCTAATAATTGTTGCAACAGCAAAAATTACGGCGAGCCATTTCATATTTAAGCGGCGATCCATGTAGTACATTGGACCACCCGCCATGGTGCCGTCTTCCGTTTTTACGCGGTATTTATGTGACAAGGTAACTTCAACAAATTTGGTCGTCATACCTAAGAATGCGGTTACCCACATCCAGAATAAGGCCGCTGGACCACCAAGGAAGATGGCTAGTGCTACACCACCAATGTTACCCGTACCAACAGTACCGGATAATGCGGTTGATAAGGCTTGAAAGTGTGTGGTATCACCTTCTGCACCTTTTTTATCGAACTTACCTGTAACCACTTTCCAGGCGTGGCCAAAGAACCGTATTTGTGGAAAACCCAAATACAAAGTAAAGAAAATACCTACGCCGAGCAGGATATACGGAAAGTATGCTGCTGATCCAAGATAGCTATCGAGTAGCAACAAAAAGTTATTAATGGCTTCCAAGGTGTCCCCCTTGTCGAATTATTATTGTTGTTGTCCGCTGTTTAAACTAGCTTGCCCAGATTAACTGCGCAAGCTATTTGCGATTCCGTAGATAGCGCTAAGTACATCGGCACCGAATTGTTGGCTACGATTTGCTGACCAACCAAAGTCCACATCTGGCAAGTTCGCATTATCTTTAAATGGCATTTCTAAAGTAAATGCCAAACAGCTGAAACGTTCACTCACTGCGTTACTTGCCACAGTAAGGTTTGCTTCACCTGGCTTATCGATTTCATAACCGTACTCGGTTTGGAACTCCGGCGTAATAGATAACAAGACTTGTTTGAACTGTTCGCCTAGCTGGTGCATTTTATCGTTGTAACTTGGCACACCTTCGCAACCTGCCAAGAAGTTATATGGCAGCGCTTCATCGCCGTGCACGTCAAGATAAAAATCCACGCCGGTTTGCTGCATGGCGTTCAGAACGTAATAAACTTCAGGGCTTTTTTCTAACGATGGTTCTGCCCATTCGCGGTTCAAATTGACGCCTGCCGCGTTGGTGCGTAAATGACCACGCACACTGCCGTCTGGATTCATATTCGGCACAATATAAAACACGCATGTTTCGAGCAAACGGCGAGCAGCACCGTCTTCATCATCAAGTAAACGACTTAAAAAACCTTCCATGAACCACTCGGCCATCGATTCGCCTGGATGCTGACGCGCTGTAACCCATATTTTAGCTTTGTGGTCAGCAGGTTCACCGACGATTAAGAGATTCATATCGCGACCATCAAGTGTTGGCCCAAGTAACACATGTTCACACTCAATCGATTGTTGTGCCCATTGAATCAGATCCATATGGCGCTCATACGAATATGGCGTGAAATAAGCGTAATAAACGCTTTCTTGGTCAGGGCTATGACGAATAACGAGCTCTTTACCGTTGTATTCAGTCGGTACACGGAACCAAGTTTCACGATCGTAAGAAGCTAACGCAGAATAGTCCTTCCAGCCATCTGGATAAGCTGATTGACCGGCATTGGTAATAGTCATCACGTGTTCAACACCTGGCTCAGCATACAATTTAAAGTGAAACCACTGATAAAAATCTGACTGATTATCTTTGCGAATCGCCAACTGAATTGCGCTTGGCTCATTCGCTTCAATCACTTCGATATTGCCGCTATCAAATTGTGCCGTAATAAACATGAAATTCCTCACTTCTAAAAACAGAAAAGCGCCCTACTCAGGCGCTTTTACATCGATTTTTTTACTTCGGTAGGTTCAATAGTTGTTGACCGGCCATTTGCTCGGCAACACGAACAACCTGACAGCTATAGCCAAATTCATTGTCATACCAAACGTAAAGAACAGCACGATCTTCATCAACGATTGTCGCTTGCGAATCAACTACGCCCGCATAACGTGAACCAACCAAATCTGTTGAAACGATTTCGGTTGACGCTGTGTAGTCAATTTGTGCTTGTAACTCAGAATGAAGCGCTTGATCACGCAAAAACGCGTTCAGTTCGTCTTTGCTTGTCGCTTTGTTCAAGTTCAAATTCATAATCGCCATTGAAACATTTGGCGTTGGTACACGAATCGCGTTGCCGGTTAATTTACCAGCAAGTTCAGGTAAAGCCTTAGCAACTGCTTTCGCAGCACCCGTTGACGTTAACACCATGTTTAATGGCGCTGAACGGCCACGGCGCTCAGCCTTGTGGTAGTTATCAATCAGGTTCTGATCGTTGGTATACGAATGAACAGTCTCAACGTGACCGTTGCGAATACCGTAAGCGTCGTTGACAACTTTCAATACTGGCGTAATCGCATTGGTTGTACAGCTAGCTGCGCTGACGATCAGATCGTTTGGCTGAATATCAGTATGGTTAACACCATAAACAACATTTTTGATTTCGCCCTTAGCAGGTGCTGTTAGCAATACCTTTTTGACGCCTTTTGATTTCAAGTGAAGACCAAGACCAGCTTCGTCTTTCCAAATACCCGTATTATCGATGATAATTGCGTCGTTAATACCATACTGGGTGTAATCAACTTGGTCTGGACCGTCTGAGTAGATGACTTTAATGCTGGTGCCATTCGCTTTAATGGCTGAGTTTTCATGGTCAACGGTGATTGAACCATTGAATGGACCATGAATCGAGTCACGACGCAACAAGCTAGCACGTTTCTCCAGATCGCCATCGCGACCACCACGTACAACAATTGCGCGCAAACGCATTTTATTGTTGCTACCATTGCGTTCAATTAATAATCGAGCCAACAAACGACCAATACGGCCAAAACCATATAACACCACGTCTTGTGCTGGAATTTCGTCGGCTTTATCAACGATATCGACTAGCTCGCGCTGTAAATAGGCTTCAATACTATCGCCCTTGCCTGCATCTTTGTGTAAATAGTTAAAAGCCAATTTACCCAAATCGACGCGTGCCGGAGCTAATTTCATTTTGCTCAATGCTTCAATAAACGGGAAGCTTTCACGTAAACGCAGTTTGACGCCCTCATGACGACGAATCAAACGATGTGCTTTGATGATATTAATGGTGTCGACGTTTAGCAGCGAACGACCATATACCAAGATTTCCACACCGTAATTACGATACAAACGACCAATAATTGGCTGCATCATTTCGGCGTATTCTTGGCGTTCCTGCCAACTTGCTAGGGTCAGATCCTGTTGCTGATCACTCATGAGGTTACCTTTTCGTTACGTAAATTTGACGGTTGCGTGAAAATTGGCGGCTATTGTACTGAAATACTCCGTCGAGCGCCAGATTCTCTGTAACTCCGAATGAGACATGGTATAATTTTGCTATAAAACAACAGGAGTAAAATTATGTTACGGCGCACCAAAATCGTCACGACACTCGGCCCAGCTACCGATGATCCCGCAGTTCTCGAAGCTCTAATCAAAGCTGGCGCGAATGTTGTCCGACTCAATTTTTCACATGGCGTGGCGGAAGACCATGAATGCCGTGCCAAGCAAGTGCGCGACATAGCAAATCGCATCGGTACACATGTCGCTATTCTTGGCGATTTGCAGGGCCCTAAAATACGTATTTCGAAATTTGAAAGCGGTGCAATAACCCTCGATGTTGGTGATGTGTTTGTATTAGACGCGGCATTAGATAAGAACGCTGGTACGCAGCAACGAGTTGGGATTGATTATAAGGAACTCCCGCAGGACGTCAGCGAAGGCGATATCTTATTACTCGACGATGGCCGTGTGCGGCTTCAAGTTGAGGATGTCAGCGGTTCACAAATTACCACGACAGTAACCGTTGGTGGCAAGCTTTCCAACAACAAAGGTATTAACCGACTCGGCGGCGGGCTATCTGCGGCCGCCTTAACTGAAAAAGATCTCGAAGATATTAAAACGGCAGCGAACATCGGTGTCGATTATCTCGCGGTAAGCTTTCCAAGAAGTAGTGCAGACATTCATGAGGCGCGTCGATTATTGCGCGCAGCTGAAGGCCGCGGTTTAATCTGCGCGAAGATAGAACGTGCTGAAGCAGTCGCCACGGATGCCGCGCTCGACGATATTATTCGGGCTTCTGATGCGGTGATGGTTGCACGTGGAGATCTTGGTGTTGAAATTGGTGATGCGCAGTTGGTCGGTAAACAAAAACGAATCATCGAGCGCGCTCGTCAATGCAATAAAGTTGTGATTACCGCAACGCAAATGATGGAATCAATGATCGAAAGCCCGATGCCAACCCGTGCAGAGGTTATGGACGTTGCCAATGCCGTATTAGACGGTACCGATGCCGTCATGCTCTCAGCCGAAACCGCTGCTGGTAAGTATCCGGTCGCAACGGTGAAAGCAATGGCAGAAATTTGTCTGGGTGCCGAAACGCATCCAAGTGTGACGATCGATAAACATGATCTGGACGAGACATTCACGTCGATTCAAGAAGCCACCGCGATCAGCGCAATGTACGCTGCGACTCATTTAGCGGGTGTAAAGGCAATCATTGCGCTCACCGAGTCTGGTTCAACGGCCAAATTAATGTCACGTATTAATACAATACTTCCGATCTTCTCGTTATCACGGCATAAAGAGAGTCGCGCGCGTTGTGCTCTTTACCGTGGCGTGTACCCTATCGCTTTTGATTCAACCAAAAGCGAACCACATCAACTCGTTACTGATGCGGTAAATGAAATAAAATTACGTGGTCACGTGGTGCCAGGCGACTTAGTCATCCTGACGCATGGCGATGTGATGGAAACCGTTGGCTCAACCAACACCTGTAAAATTATTGAAGTGAAATAATTTTAAATCTTCGCTTATTCTAAAAAAGCTCGCGCCAAGCGGGCTTTTTTATGAATTCAATTAACGCTTAGAAAAGTCTTCAGCAATTTCATTCATATCCTCAATATAACCATCCAGCTTATCGACGATTCGACGCCGCTGACGATCAGTTAGCGTTTCACTCAATTGATAAAATAGCACCAGCGTTAATTGTTGATTGTGTTCGACCCGCGATCTTAATTCTTCCGAGCGCCATTGCTCCGGGTTATAGAATAATTGTTGAAGATAATTATTAAATTGCTCAGGTTGCTGACGTTGCTGTAGCGCCTTTTCAAACTCATTTAACCAACGCTGATTATAATCCAACCATAGCTCACGGGTATCCAGCCGCTCGACTACCCAGCGATTAATGAGTCGCTGCTGTACCTTCGTGACCTGCCCGAGCCAGCTTCGAGTGTTTTTCTCAGCGCGGCGAATAAGCCGTTTCGAGCGCTCAGAATCGCTATACTCGAGTAATTCTTCCTCTTCCTCACGTTGCTTTTCACGCAGGTTTTCAATTAATTCGATAATTTGTTCATCTGATAATTGCGGTAACATTTCTTGTGCATGGGGTTCCACTGCATTGAGCATACGCTGCCAAGCAATAAAAAATTGTTCGTAGGTGGCGACAAGATCCGTTTCAGTTAATGTATTACTCGCTATTTTATCTCGGAGGGTTTGAAGTTGTTGGGCGTAATAAGGCAATTCAGACGTGGCATGCCACTGATGTAGGGTGGTAATCGCTTGGTCAACCGATTGCTCTTGTTGACTATTGAGTGACACGTAGTCGTTTAGTTTCCACTCAATGAGCGTATCGGCAAACCGGTATCCAAACTGCGTTGAGCAAGCGCTAAGCAGTAGTGTTATAACAACGACAACTACAATGCTTGCACGCGGCATAAAATTACTCCATTAGGAATTTAATATTAGTTTTTTAATCCGATCTTTATAACTTCGGCTCACTTTGAGCTCTTTACCATTACGTAAAATCAAGTGATATTCACCATTTTGCCGACTGCATAACTTTTCAACGTGTTCCATGTTGACGATAGCCGAGCGATGAATTCGTTGAAACCGCTGCGGATTCAATTCTTCTTCGAGCTCTTTCATCGTGCGACGCAAAATATGAGTTTCATTACAAGCATGAATACACATGTAATCACCAGCAGCATCAACCCACTCAATCGAGTTAATCGCAACGCGAGTAATCTCTCCACTTTCTTTAATCGCAATGTGCTCAGGGTAACGTGCCACACTGACATTCTCGCCACTGGCTAAGCGTTTCAAAATCGCTTCGCAATCTTCGCCGGTCGCATCTGCTAGTAAATTTAAGATACGATCTTGCTGAACTTTTTGTTCACGCGCGGCGAGACTTTTTTCAATACGCTGAATGCTTTGCGCCAATCGCTCGTGATCAACAGGTTTGAGAAGGTAATCAATTGCGCGCACTTCAAATGCTTTGATGGCATATTGGTCATAGGCTGTGACAAACACAATCAGCGGCATTTTATAACCGTGAGCTTGCACTTCACGCAGTAATTCAAAACCGTTCATACCTGGCATTTGAATATCTAGAAAAACTAAATCAGGCTGTTCGCGGCCAATAACTTCAAGTGCATCGCGTGCACTAGGGCATTCTTGTAACAACTCAATTTGGTTAAATTCTTGAAGGCGCACTACTAAACCACGACGAGCGAGTGATTCATCATCGACAACTAAAGTGCGAATTTTATCAGTCATGCCTACTCTACCTGCTCTAATGGAATGCGAATTTCAATACGTAAACCGCGTGGTTTGTTAGGTGTTAATGTAAATGAGTAATTCTTTCCGTACAAGGCTTGTAATCTTTCGCGTGTGTTCGCCAAGCCAACACCACCTGATTCTGAAAGGCTTTCGAGTGGTTTAGTGCACCCTGGACCGTTGTCGGCGACAGTAATCAGTAAATCTTCGCTAAACCGTTGCGCCCGAATAACTATTTCGCCACCCTCTTCCAGTTTCGCTATCGCGTACTTAATTGAGTTTTCAATTAACGGTTGCAAAAATAGACTCGGCACCAGCGCATGTTTAACCTCGTCGTCAATATCAAGGGTAACTTTCAAACGATCATCGAAGCGCACCTTTTCGATATCGAGGTACAACATTAACGCATCTAACTCTCGTTCTAGTGGAATCTTTTTAATGGGTTCATTATCCAAACTAAAGCGTAGAAACAAACTCAGCTTTGACATCATGCGGTTTGCGAGGTCATTTTCTTTTACCAAAATAAGTGTCGAGATAGCATTTAAGGTATTAAACAAAAAATGCGGATTTAATTGATAACGCAACATTTTCAGTTGTGCTTGATGCGCCATTGATGTTGCCATTAAAGCCTTTTGTTTCTCATCCTGTAACATTTGATAATATTTGATGCCGAAGTACAGACCGCTCCAGCTCAGCATGATGTAAAACTTCGCAATAGTGTTCTTGAAGTAAAACCAATTGCTATCTGGACTAAATCCAAATTTATATATTTCCCAATACGTTGCGTTGTCAACAATCGCCCACAACGCAGCACAAACATAACTGGCAGCTAATACCACTAGAATTAATAACCAAGGACTAGAATCCCAAATACGGCGATATAAATACCGTAGTGGTACCGTAAGTAGAAATCCTGCATAGGCGCCAAGTAGCAAAATCAATGCGTAAATATCACGCATTTCATGCATCAGGGAGCCAATATAATGAACCAAAGCATAACCACTCCAGCCGGCTGCTTGAAGCACCCAGAAAAAGCGATTCCGGTCATCTAATAGTTGTTTCCAGTTATTCAGCATAAAGCCCCGAATGAGAGAAAGGAATTAATGCCATTATACCGATTAAAATGAGTCAAATGACATCCTTCATCGCAGTACAACTGCTATATAGCGCGCTTTAGCCATGCTAAGATATTTAACAAAAGCTAATCTACGCATTTAAAGGAACGCCATGCTGCACTACCAAATACGTGTTCAAGATGCCAACGCACATACCTTTGCGGTAACTATCGATATACCGATTTCTCAGCCAAACGAGCCAATTTATCTCAGTTTGCCAGCATGGATCCCGGGTAGTTACATGATCCGGGACTTTGCCAAAAATATAATTGGCATCCGCGCTGAGCAGCAAGGCAACGTTTTACCTATTGTGCACTGCGACAAGCAAACTTGGCGGATTAACGCGGCAGCTGTTGGTATTGTTCAGGTGAGCTATGAAGTATATGCCTATGATTTAAGTGTGCGGAGCGCTTATCTCGATCAACATTGGGGCTTCTTTAATCATTCCAGCCTGTGCATGGCGGTTGCTGGCCGCACCGAGGAAGCCTGCGGTGTCACAATTACCGCTCACAATGGCTGGCATGTCGCAACTGGAATGCCGCGTAAGCAAGGACATCACTTCGGTCCTGGCGAATTTGAAGCCGCTAATTATGAAGCGCTGATTGATTATCCAGTACTAATGGGCCAGCTCGATATTCATGAGTTTATCGCCGGCGGTGTGAAACACTCGATGGTTTTTGCGGGGCGACATTTCGGCGATGCCGATCGAATTTGCCGTGATGTGGCAGCCATTTGCGAATACCAAATTGAAATGTTTGGGCACCAACCTCCATTCAAAGAGTATTTATTCTTAACCATGGTGGTGGGGAAAGGTTTTGGCGGCCTCGAGCACCGCAATTCAACAGCCCTTGTATGCAGTCGTAAAGATTTAATTTTACCGGGTAAAACTGCGATTGATGGCGATTATCGAACCTTTTTAAGCCTCTGTAGCCACGAATATTTCCATAGCTGGAACATTAAAACATTAAAACCAAAAACCTTTATTCCTTATCAGCTAGATCAAGAACATTACACCGAACAACTTTGGTTTTACGAAGGTATCACTTCATATTTTGACGATTATGTTTTGCATCAAGTCGGGCTCATTGATGCGCCAACTTATTTAGGCTTGCTCGGTGAAACCATCGCGCGCGTTCAGCGTGGCGCCGGCGTAGACAAGCAAACCGTTACCGAGTCGAGCTTTCATGCTTGGACGAAGTTCTATAAACAAGATGAAAACTCCCCCAATAGCATTGTGAGTTATTATGCGAAGGGTGCTTTGATTGCGCTGTGCCTTGATTTGACCTTGCGCCTTGAATCGAATCATCAGATAACACTTGGGCAACTCATGCATGATTTGTGGTTTCATTATGGTAAAACCGGTATCGGCACTGATGATGACACCGTCATGGTATTTATTAGGGAGGCTTATGGCCTCGATCTCTCAGGATTCTTCCAACAAGCGCTGTACACAACACAGCCACTACCGATTATCGAGTTATTGCAAAAGTTTGGTATTCAAGTCAAACGAGAAATCGCGGCTGACGATAATAGCCACGGTGGCAGACGTGCTAGCGCGGCTCTCCCAGTAGCGCTTGGCGCGAAGTATAAAGCTTCAAATCAAGGGCTTGAGCTACAGGTGGTGTTTGATGGCGAAGCGGCCCAAACAGCTGGGCTCAGTGCCAATGATCGGATTATCGCCATCGATAATTTACAAGTGACAGACGCCAACGTGAAAGAAGTGTTCGAGCGCTACCAACCGAAGCAACAAGCTGTTGTTCATGCCTTTCGTCGCGACGAATTAATGCAAGTGACATTAACTTGGCAAGCGCCCAAGCAAACGAATTATCTATTGAGTATTAACGCTGCGCCGCAGGTACAGGGTTGGTTGCAGATTCCGAAAAATACTCAATAACCAGCGCAGGGTCGAGCCGTTGATGGCGCCAATTGATGCGCCAATCAAGGTGAGGCCCTGTGACACGACCGGTCGCGCCGATATCGGCGATACGCTGCCCCTGCTTCACTTCATCGCCTACAGCAACGTGCAATTTGTTTAGGTGGATGTAGGTACTTGTTACACCATAGCCATGATCAATGATTAACGTACCGCCCGAATAGAATAAATCGTTTTCGGCAACAATCACCTTTCCCGACCACGGCGCAATAACAGGACTACCCGTTGGTGCCGCGACATCGAGGCCAAAATGTGGATTTCTCGGTGTACCATTAAAAATGCGCTGACTGCCATAAACCCCACTGATTCGGCCCTGCGCGGGCATAATCGCCGCCTGCAAAAAATCGAGTCTTTCGGTGACGGCGTCATTGCGCGCATTCCAAACTAAAGCGGCCTCGCGACGAGCGCGCTCTTGCTGCTCCGGATCAGGGGTTACTGTGCGTTGCGGTACTCCGTCTACCCGATCAATTTTATAAGTACGCGGCGCAACCTCAATCGTTCGCTTAAATTCACGCCCAGCGTTATCGAATAACGATAAGGTTTGCGGCCCATGTTGATCACGACCAAATCCGAAGACCACTCGGTTATCTGGCGTCATGGGTAGCGCTTGGCCATTTAATTCCACCCGAACCGCATGGCTAATTTCAGCAATAATTAAACCGCCAGAGGTTAATGCGCCGTTGAGTTGCGCCTTTGGAGTTTCTGTAGCCTGTCCATTTATGGTGAACCCGAGCGCTAATAGCGCTAGCGTTAGCAACTTACGCATAACCAATCGCCCCTTTTCCGACCCCTTCAAATCCAGTCACTTTGATTGCATTGCTTGGATAGCTTTGTTTGATGGTGTCAGCCAGATAAGTGGCAATGCACTCAACAGTTGAGTCTGTTGGAATAACGTAGTTTTCAGCCACCGGCACAATCAGCTCAAATAAGCCTTGGTCAGCCGTATAACTATAAGCAATATGACTTTTCTCGGTCACACTTTGGCCATATTGCGAGCGTTGCAACTGCGCGATCGCGGCAACGTCCTCTTGCGAACCTAAATAAATGTCTTGCCACGTTGCAGCCCATTGCTGCTCTAATTGTGCAGAGCGAACGCCATCTAAGGCAATATAGAGCCGCGATCGGTGCCCATGCGCAATGCGTTGACAGTTACCATCGTGCTTTTTCAAACCATGCGTGTAATGATAAAAGGCACCAGGTATTTCCTCCGCTCGAAGGTGCAACTCCAGTCCCTGCACGTTATCTGGTAGCTCGCGTTTAATGACCGCACGCAAATACTCAGTAACTGAAGCCATCGTAACTTGTTCGGCATCAATAAACGCAAACGCATCAGCTGGGCAAAATAAGTGTATCGAACGCTGATTAGGGCGCATAAAATCCACCCAATAGCTGTTGCCATCATCATGGTGTGTGACGTGCGTGTACTGATGTTCCGCAGGCACTGCCAGCTTATGATCGACTGCGCCATCGATAATTCGTTTAATTTGCTTTTTGACCCGCCCAAAGTCTAACACCATCGATTGTTCGTTCAGCGAGCCGTCTAAAATAATATCAACAATCCAACTCTCTCCTACCATGCCGCGCTCTGGGCATAAGTAAGAAAAATCAATAACGGTCAGATCGTTTACAAATAACTGCATAATTGTCTCTAAATTCTCGGAAAATAGCGTCGCGCCAAGTATACCATTGCCTATGGCGTTGCGATAACTTTGATCAAAACAAACCAATCATAAATAAGTTTTGCACTGAGTAGCAGCAATGCTGCGCCCATCGTACGGTCAATCCAGTGGCTCATTGCCCACAAACGGCAGTAAAATGGCCCCCAAGTAATCAACGTTGCCAATAAAGTAAACCAAATACCCGTAGCAATCGCCATGTAAATGCCATAAAACAGCTTCACTCCTGTCGGTGTCGCTGGATCAATCACGGTGCTAAATAGTGCGAGAAAGAACAACGTCGCTTTCACATTCAAGCCATTGGTAAAAAAGCCAACACGAAACGCTTTCGCTGAGCTGATTCCTTGCGCTTGCGCGTTGTGCTCAGGCGGCGCATCTTGTCGCGGTTGCGACTGGATGGCCTGCCAGCCCAACCACCCTAAATAACCTGCGCCAACTAGCAAAAGCGTGCCATATATCCATGTATAGCGATGAATAATCAAGGCGACGCCAAGTACCGAATAGGCAACGTGTAATAAAATACCCGTACCAATCCCCAAGGCGACCCAACGTCCAACCCGGCGCCCAAAACTCATACTGTATCGAGTTGTCACCGCAAAGTCAGGCCCAGGGCTGGCTACAGCTAATAAATGCAGGGTAGCAATGGTTAAAAACTCTGCCCAATAGATTGCTAAATATTCCATTCTGATTTACTTTAAGTTAATTGGTTTAGCGCTGGAATTATCTTATGAAACAACAAAAACTCCCTTCTCTCAATGCCTTACGCGTCTTTGCTGTCGCCGCGCATGCTGATAGTTTTAAACAAGCCGCGCAACAGCTTGGGGTGTCGCAATCGAACATTACTCGACAAATTCAAGCGCTTGAAGAGCAATTGGGCACTCGACTATTTCAACGCGATAACCGCGTACATGCGCTCACTGCCGCAGGCGAAACACTCGCCCCAGATTTACTGCGCCTATTTAAGGAGCTTGACCGCACAGTAGATAGAGCTCGCAACATCGGCGATAGTGAAGCAACGACGCTACGTATTGCGTTACCTGAAAGTTTTCTGCGCTGGTGGCTATCAAGTCGATTGCACGAGTTCTACACGTTATACCCGCATATTCAGGTGCAATTTAATACCGTATTACTATTTCCTAATGCTTCTGAGCGCGCCAATATTTGTGCAGAACTGCAACACGAACAGCTTGATATCGCCCTACATTATGGACAGCTGCGCGATCATGCCCTGAAACAAGTGCCATTATACACGCCAACTTACGTTCCCGTCGCCCCTATTAAAAGCGAGAGTCCGTTGGCGTCGCGACCTTGGTATGTCGATGAAAAAGCACCCTACTGGCAGCACTTTAAAAAGGCGCAATCACATCTCGCCCGTCAACTGCAAACCAGACATGTCGGCAATAGTAACATCGCAATTGACCTCATCTATGGCACCGACCATATGACCTTGGTTGACCAGCTTTACCTAACTCACCCGCAATTGCAGCAATTTGCCAAACATACCGAATACCAGGTGACGCTTCCTGAACCACTCGCCTTGGCGATAAAGCAACGGCAACGACAACCTGTTGCTTTAGTCGCTTTTACTAAGTGGCTGCAGGCACGTTTACTCAGTTCGCAGGCGGATACCGTTCGGCGAGACTAATGCTATCGCCGGTATGCGTGACCACGCGCGCATGGCGGCGATTTAATTGGCGAGGATCAGAAACTCCGCACGAATGAGCAATGATATTCACGCCGTATTCCAAATATTTATGATAGTTCGCAACACGTACACTCTTATCTGCTGGGTCAAGGCCTCGTTGTAAACTCTTATCGTGCGTGGTAATCCCGGTTGGACAGGTGTTTTTATTACATTGCATGGCTTGAATACATCCTAAAGAGAACATAAAGCCACGAGCTGACACCACGAAGTCGGCGCCAATTGCTAGCGCCCATGCAACATCAGCCGGGGTAATCATTTTGCCGGAGGCAACGATACGAATACGCTCTTTTAAACCGGCCGCAGCAAGTTTATCAACAAGCATCGGCAAACTCTCAGATAGTTTTAAACCAACGTAGTCCATCAATGGCTGCGGAGCAGAACCGGTGCCGCCATCAGCGCTATCTAAAGTAATAAAATCAGGCGCTGAAGCTTCGCCCCGTTTTTTAATAGTCGCGACCAACTCATCTATCCAGTTTGGCTCACCCATAACAAACTTAATACCAGTGGGTTTGCCTGTAATGGTTCGCACTCGCGCGATAAAATCAAGTAACTCATCATTATTGCGAATTTCTGGGTGCCGGTTCGGAGAAATCGAATCCTGTCCCTCAGGAATACCACGAATTTCGGCTATTTCAGCATTCACTTTTATTCCGGGAAGAATACCGCCTTTGCCAGGTTTTGCGCCTTGGCTTAGTTTTATTTCAAACATCTTCACATGTTTGTTGCCCGCAATATCACGCAATTTTTCCTCATGCAGCTCGCCACTGGCGGTTCGCACCCCGTATTTAGCGGTACCAATTTGAAACACAATGTCGCACTCGCCCTTAAGATGGTATGGGCTTAACCCGCCCTCACCCGTATTCATCCAGCAGCCTGCCAATTTGGCGCCTTTCGATAAGGCTGTTACCGCTACGGGTGACAATGCACCGTAGCTCATACCGGATATATGAAAGTAACTTGTTGGCGAATAAGGTTGCGCGCAATCAGCTCCGATTGTGACCGGTTCTGGTTGGGTTTTATCTTCTTCTTGATGTGGATAGGCGCTGTTCGCAAAAATGATCGTGCCGTTTTTGGTTAAATCACGAGTGGAACCAAATGCCAGTGTTCTATCGGCATTTTTCGCCGCCCGATAAACCCAACTGCGCTGGGCGCGATTGAACGGCATTTCCTCTCTGTCCATAGCATAAAAGTATTGGCGGAAGAATTCGCCGAGATGCTCAAACAGGTAGCGAAATCTTCCGATTACCGGAAAATTTCTGCGGATTGTGTGACGCGTCTGTCGTTTATCAATCACGTACATCACAACAATAGCCACGGCGCCTATTAATAACGCGAGCACAAACAATGCAACCAGCCATTGAGCAATTACCAATAGAGTTGTCATCCAGCCATTCACAGCGACTTTCCTTACGATTGATGAAAAAGCTTATACACAACATATAAAAAGCCCCCGCTTTTGGCGAGGGCTTTTGTTAATTTTCTTTATTCATTTCTAGGTTTCAGCGTGTCGTATTGCGCTGAAAACTTCTGCAAAGCTAGTTGCCCGCGGATATAAACGCACCGACTCACCGGTTACAGCGAGTATTTTTAAAGACACGAACATCCCATAAAGTGAGTCGTCTTCAGTCACAGCAATAAAATCACAGCCCGCTTCTTGCATGGTCGCAGCAATATCACCAATTCGAGCAACTTTTGCTTGCGCCGACGTTATCGATGGTAACTTACGTAGTGGTGTCATCAAATAACCGACCGTTAGCTCATGCCAAGGTAATTGCAGTAAATTAGCAACGACACCACTTTGACGACCGTGTAAATCGCGCGCCATTAAAACCCCAACGATAGTGTTTTCTGCATCAACTACCGCTGCGTAACGTTTATCGGTGCGACTTAATAGATTTTCTGCATCACTGACACTTAATGATATCGGTATCACTGCTAACTGCGAACTATTTACCTTGTCGATAACATGTAATGCGCTTTGGTGCCAGTCAAGATGGGCTGGCGTCGTACTTCTTTCCGGTAACGGAAGAAATTTCTCAGCAGGCGTAGGTTCCCACCGAAGTGCATGAAATTCAGACATAACTTACCTCTGTTCAATAACTAATTATAAATTTGAATTTTTAGATAGTTATTGGCAAAGGTGGGCCGCGGGCAATGCCTTTGTAGCGACGTTGAATAAGGGGAGATTCAAATCTCTGAACCGCATTGTCCAGACGAGGAATAACAATTTTAACGACGTCAGACGCAATCGCGTCATAGTCTGGATCGTCAGAACCATGAGGGTCTGGCGCGACTAATAGCGCAATCGAATCTGGCTCGAGTTGATAGCCTTCTACAGCTAGCACTTTCCCCTGCGGTACAAACCACAGTAGTGAAAATACAACGGTAAACAGACTAACGCGTATGAAACTCACAGACTACTCTTGTTAACATTGACTCAAATCAAAGATAAGGACTAACCAGCCAATAAACAAGTAAGAGAGAAAAATAAATTTAGAGTTGATGTGGTCTTCAAAAAGAATGGTGCCCGGGGCCGGACTTGAACCGGCACGCTGTTACCAGCGAGGGATTTTAAATCCCTTGTGTCTACCAATTTCACCACCCGGGCATTCTGTAAAGCCTGAGGTCTTCTTCAATGGAGGCGGGTCCCGGAGTCGAACCGAGATCCACGGATTTGCAATCCGCTGCATAGCCATTCTGCCAACCCGCCATTGAAATTGGAGCGGGAAACGAGATTCGAACTCGCGACCCCAACCTTGGCAAGGTTGTGCTCTACCACTGAGCTATTCCCGCATCCAGTGCTTGCGCATTCTACTGTCTATTTCGGCGAGGTCAACGACTTTTTCGCATGAAAGCGTTTGTTTGGCTATTTTTAATCCACTTGGCTTAAATCTGACCAAGCAGCGCGCAAATATTCCCACATTGACCATAACGTTAGAACAAATGCAGCATACAATAAAATCGTCGCGGTGACGATAACAAATGTATTCGCCTCCCAAATTAATCCGCCAATGGCGACCATTTGTGCGATTGTCTTAAATTTACCTAAATTAGAAACCTTGACCTGTTCTTGTCGACCAATCTGCGCCATCCATTCGCGCAAGGCTGAAATCACTAGCTCACGACTGATCATCGTTAACGCCGGAATACTAATCCACCAGCTCGCATAGTGTTCGACCACAACCACCAGAGACGCAGCAACCATGACTTTATCAGCCACTGGGTCTAAAAACGCACCGAACTTGGTAAATTGATTAAATTTCCTCGCTACCCAGCCATCAAGCGCATCCGTAATACCAGCAATTGCAAAAACAAATGCAGCCCAAAAGTGTGCATCTTGACCGGGTAAATAATAAATAATCAGAAATACAGGGATCAGTATGATCCGAAAGCTAGTCAGAACGTTTGGAATGTTCCACATGAATGATTTTGTCCTCTATTCATCACGAAATGCATGGTAGATTGTTTCAGCCAATTCGCGACTAATTCCTGGCACCGCTATAAGTTGCTCAATACTAGCTTGTTTTACTTCCTGTAATCCACCTAGATTTTGCAATAATTTTTGCCGACGCTTGGCCCCTATTCCCGGAATGTCCTCCAGTTTTGAGGTGCGCCTTACCTTGGCTCGACGTTGTCGGTGCCCAGTAATAGCAAAACGATGTGATTCATCGCGAATGTGTTGCACCAAATGCAGCGCGGGAGCGTCAGCCGCAAGCGGCACCGTTTCATGGCTACCGGCAAGAATTAATGTTTCTAATCCAGGCTTACGTGATTCGCCTTTCGCGACGCCAATTAGCAGCGGCGGTTTCACACCGGCCTCATTACCCCAGTCATTAAAATAGGCTTCTGCTTGCGCTAATTGTCCTTTACCACCATCGATAAATAGAATATCTGGAATGGCTGTTTTACCTTCATCGCTTAATAATGCTGCATCAAATCGTCGTTGTAGCGCTTGCGCCATAGCTGCGTAATCGTCACCTGGTGTTATCCCTTTGATATTGAATCGTCGATAATCTGATTTTTTCGGCCCCTGACGGTCGAATACCACACATGACGCGACAGTTTCTTGCCCCATAGTATGACTAATATCAAAACATTCCATGCGTTGAATGGGATTTTCAAGATCAAGTACCTGTTCGAGCTGCTGCAAACGCATTACCATCGTGTTTTCTTGATTAAGCTTACTCTCAAGCGCATTTAATGCGTTTTTTTGAGCTAATACTTGGTATTGTTTTCGCTCGCCTCGTACGTTGTGAGTCATGCGAACTTTTTGTGCAAGCGCTTGTTCGAGTACCTGTAGATCATGTTCAGGATCAAGTACCTGTGCTGCATTTGCTTCGGGCAAAATAATTTCGCGGGGTAATCGACGTCCGACCTGATCATTGAGGTAAAACTGCAGCATAAATGCAAGTAATATTTCTGAGTCGTCGGTATTGGCGGGAACTTTTGGAAAGTAACTCCGACTTCCCTGCACAGCCCCTTCGCGAATGAATAATAGGTGCACAGCTGCGATACCACCGCGACGAATGAAACCAATAACATCGAGTTCTTGTTGATTGCCTGTTACCGCATTACGTTCTTGTACCTTGCGCATAGCTGCAATTTGGTCACGAAATCGAGCCGCACGCTCAAAATCGAGCGATTCACTGGCTTGTTCCATACGTTGTACAAGCTGGTCAATCACCTGTTGATTTTTGCCTTGTAAGAAAGCCTTCGCTAAATCAACTTGTTCTTGATATTCATCATCTGTGCAATATCCCTCAACGCAAGGTGCTAAACAACGTTTCAGCTGATATTGCAAACACGGTCGGCTGCGTGCGCGATAATAAGAATCTTCGCATTGACGAACGGGAAAAATTTTCTGCATAAGGCGCAAACTTTCGCGAACAGCCACGCCACTTGGAAATGGCCCGAAATAGTCTCCCTTTTCACGACGCGCACCACGATGAAACGCCAGCCGTGGGTGTTGATGTGCGCTGACGAAAATATATGGATAGGATTTGTCATCGCGCAACAACACGTTATAGCGCGGTCGGTATTTTTTAATGAAGTTATTTTCAAGAATTAATGCTTCGGCTTCAGTATTGGTAACCGTCACATCCATAGACACAATTTGTTTGACTAAGGTTTGCGTCTTTGGCGTGTCAATATTCTGCCGAAAATAACTGCTGACACGCTTCTTAAGATCTTTCGCCTTTCCAACATATATAACAACACCATCGCTATCGTACATCCGGTACACGCCCGGTTGATGGGTCAAATGCTGAATAAATGCCTTGGAGTTAAATTGCGAATCAGTCATACCTTTGCGTTGGGTCTATTTCAACAAGCCCTGATTGTATCGCAAGATGCGTTAATTCGACATCTCCTGCGACACCAAGTTTGCTAAAAATACGATAACGGAAGGTATTTACTGTTTTACTACTAATATTCAGATACTTGGCAATATCCACTACGCGAATGCCGCGCCCTAGCATTTGGGTCACCTGCAACTCACGATCACTTAGTGATTTAAGTAGCCGTCGAAAGCTTTGACTGCGAGGGTTTTTCGCCAAATATTCAGCAACTTCACTCGCAACATACATTTGACCACGGCTCACATTGGCACATGCCCGTTCAAACTCTTCATAACGAGCATTCGCTAACAAAAAGCCATCTACTTTGTTGGTGTTACATTGAAAATCCAGTACATCTTGAAAATTTTCAGCCCAGAGAATGATCTGAAGATCAGTGTGTCGTCGGTGTAAACGGCGCCAACTTTCTATCGTCCCATCACCTGCAAGTTGACTAGATAAAATGACAGCTGCAAACGGATGATTTTTTACCTCATCACGTAAATCATTTATGGTCGAAACACTTGCTACTACTCGGTATTTATTATTATGTGAGCTTAGTGTTGTATACATTCCTGCACGCAACAAATCACTCGGTATTGCAATGATAAAGTCGGTCATGACGACACGTTCCTTGTGTGGTTAACTTAGCAACTTGTTCACTAAGTGAACTCAGATATGACCTATTATTGACCTAAAATCAACAATAAATTCATAAAATTACATCACAATCAGCGAATAACTTACAAAGTGAAGAAAAGCTAACCAAACACCGTCACGGTTTGTCGGCTGATGGCGACTAATTTACCGTGATCATCCCATATATGCGCATGGGTATGCCCATAACCATCTGCGGCGTAATCGATATAAGCAACATATTGCCACCAATCATGACTGCTCTTTTGCGAATCAATGGGTTCTGGAAACTCAATAGTCCATGTCAATGAGCTCGCTGGAGCCGGTTCACTCAAATGTGGTAACAACGCTGGTGGCCATGCATCGACTAAACCGAGCAGTAATCCAATTGTCATCGGTTGTTGTTCGTTGCTATATCGCATCCAACCACCAAATTCGCGTGATTTATTGCCCGTAAAAGGCAACCCACCTACCGCTACCGAATAATCGTAATGATGGGTAAATTCAGGCAGCGCTGCTATTTTCGGAAATCCTGGTCCGTGCTCTCGAGAAGGTACTTGTGCTGTTGGCGTATCGGTAACGCGAACAGCTGAAGGGCGAGATCGTCCATAACTAGCTAGGGCAGCAAGGACAACTGCGTTATTTTGCTCAATCTCGACAGCAATTTGCGTGACGTTTTTCCCTTCACGCAATACACGCCGCTTTAACACTGCCGTTCCGGGTTGAATTGGCGCGACAAAAGATACCGTAAATGCACGAAGTGCCTGCTCTGCACTGGCTCCATGATGCGCATGCTGCCATGCGATTGCCGCTGTAATTCCACCAAATAACGCACGACCCTGCCCCCAACCTTCTGGAAGCTGAATGGTTTGCTCTGCTGATTGATCAATTTGCTTCAATACATCAGTAAATAACATAGAACCTCCAAGTTAGTTATTCGTTATTCGTTACTCGTTATTAGAAAAAGTAAAGACGAAAAACCAAAATCTCCACACCGTAAAATGAGCAAAAACTGAGCGGTACACACCAGCGAGCCAAGCTCACGAATAACGAATAACGAACAACGAAGAACGCTTTTGCCGTTAGTATACACAGGTAAGACCAGATGGAAACGTCAGAATTTACAGGAAGCTAGAAACGAAAAAGCCCGCTCAATTGAGCGGGCTTTTGGGAATAGTGGCGGAGAGAGAGGGATTCGAACCCCCGGTGGGCGCGAGCCCACGCCTGATTTCAAGTCAGGTGCATTCAACCGAACTCTGCCATCTCTCCGCGGTCTTATGAGGTGTGTGCCTCAAGACGAAGCGAATGATAAAGAGGTGAAACACGCTTGTAAAGCAAAAATTTAAATCAAATGGATCGTTTGCTGGCATTTTATACAATCAGCACCTTATTTCACTTGAAAACATTGCCTTGTGCACCCATTTTTACGGTACACTGGAGTCAGTTAAGAAAAGATTTCAGATAACAACGGAGATATCCATGAGTAACCAAGCTCACATTTCAACCTCGCAACGTAGCGAAACGGTATTACAGACCAACAAAGTTTTACGTAACACGTACATGTTATTGGGTCTCACGTTAGCTTTTAGCGCGTTCACTGCATTTTTGTCAGCAAGCATGAACCTGCCCCACCCAGGTTTTATTATTACGCTGGTTGGTTTTTACGGCTTGTTATTCTTAGTCCATAAAACAGCGAATAGCGGCCTTGGTTTGATTTCAACCTTCGCTTTGACTGGTTTTATGGGATATACCCTTGGCCCTATTCTTGGCATGATTAGCGCCATTGGACCTGCTGGCGATCAAATTATCATGACGGCCTTAGGCGGTACCGCATTAATTTTCTTTGCATTATCAGCCTATGTACTGACAACGAAAAAAGATATGTCGTTTATGGGCGGTATGATGATGGCACTGTTTGTTGTGCTTATTGTTGCTTTCATTGCCAACATCTTTTTGAATATCCCTGCGTTAGGTTTGACCTTGTCGGCACTATTTATCTTGTTCTCTGCCGGTGCCATCTTAATGCAAACCAGCGCGATTATTCATGGTGGCGAGCGTAATTATGTACTCGCAACAGTTTATCTATACGTTTCGATTTACAACATTTTCGTCAGCCTTCTTAATATCTTGATGGCATTTGGTGGCGAAGAATAGTAAGGAATAGTTGTGGCGCGGATTGTTATCGCATTACATGCAGCACCAACTGCTGACATCCCAGCCCATTATCGCAGCCTGTTAGCGTATCAATACGCGCAGGCTGCGCTTGTTTCTGGGCACCAACTAGACATGGTGTTTTTTTACAGCGATGCTGTACTTCATGCCGCTAAGCAAGAAAATTCAAAGCTTGCACAACAGGCTATCGCGAATTGGCAAATGTTGAGCACCGAAAACAACATTCCTCTGATCATCTGTAACACCGTAGCTGAAGTTGATCATCATATGGACACCGAGAATTTAATCGTGCCATTTGAAAATGGTGGCTTATCTGAATTTGCCATGGCCGCAGCTGCTGCCGACCAAGTCATCCAGTTTTGAAGGTTACCTCGTGAGTATCGCAATTATTCAAACGCAGAAGGCTGAGCAAGATACAACATGGCACGGTCAAGATATGTTGTTATCGCTAGCAAGTATGGATCTTAACCCGCAGCTCATTCTTACCGGTAATGGTATTCAACTCTGGCTGAAAGGTTACGATGTTGTCCGTAACAATCGTTCATTGCAAAAGCGTTATGCCATGCTAGAGCTATTTGACTGCCCTGCACCGTTGCTCAACCTTGCCGAATGCGATGAGGCAGGCCTAACCGCAGATGATTTTATTGCCCCCGTTGAAATTCTTGATGAACAAAGCTGGCAACAGCGCCTCGCTCAACTCAACAAGGTTCTCACCTATTAAGGTCGATGATGATTGATACAGCCGCATTGGATAATCCCAAATCAGCCGTGTTCTTAGTGCGCCAATGGCCAAGTGAGAAATGGCTAGCACAATGGTTGAGCGCTGATGCCACCTTAGTTTTGAGTGAACAAGCACTTATTGCTGCCGTGAACGACCCAACATTGCTTGATTCATTGTCGTTAACACCCTACGCGCTTTACAGTGAAATAAAGCTTCTGGAGCTTGAAGAAGTACCGGCATCAATTATTCAACTTGGTGACGCTCGTTGGGTGGAACTATCGTTAGACGCTGCAACGTATATGGTTTGGGATGAGCCCAACCAATAGTCGCAATAACCAACTAATCACATTAGAGCAGAGATATGTTTGAGCTGAATGGACGTCACTACGAAACCGACAAGCATGAATATTTAGCGCACTTCGATGAGTGGTCACCTGAATTGGCTGAATATATTGCAGAACTAGAAAATATAGAGTTGACCGATGCGCATTGGGAAGTTGTGAACTTTGTGCGTGATTTTTATCAAACTTATGATACGAGCCCAGCCATGCGCGTATTAGTGAAAGCTATTGGTCAAAGTCTAGGTGCAGAAAAAGCCAACAGCATGTACTTATACAAATTATTCCCTAAAGGCCCAGCGAAGCAAGCGACACGCATAGCGGGCTTACCGAAGCCCGCCAAATGCATTTAATCGCGTTAGGCGACGCTAATCTTAGTCAATCCGCCCATATACGGCTGTAATGCCGCTGGGATAGCTACAGAACCATCAGCTTGCTGATAGTTCTCCAGCAATGCAACCAACGTGCGCCCTACCGCCAGCCCAGAGCCATTCAGTGTATGCATTAACTCAGGCTTCTTCGCACCTTTACGACGGAAGCGAGCTTGCATACGGCGCGCTTGGAAGTCCCACATATTTGAACACGAGCTAATTTCACGATACTTGTTCTGAGTTGGTAACCAAACCTCAAGATCATAAGTTTTTGCCGCCCCGAAGCCCATATCGCCCGTACATAACAAGACTTTTCGGTATGGTAATTCAAGTAACTGCAATACTTTCTCAGCGTGACCGGTAAGCTGTTCCAGAGCTTCCATCGAGTCTTCTGGCTTAACGAGCCATACTAATTCAACTTTATCGAATTGATGTTGACGAATCAGACCGCGGGTGTCGCGCCCATGCGAACCTGCCTCGCTACGAAAACATGGTGTGTGGGCTGCGTACTGCAACGGTAATTGTGACTCATCAGCAATCTCATCACGCCATAGATTGGTCAGTGGCACTTCCGCTGTTGGAATCAACGACAATGGCACTTGGTTTTCTGTTGCGCCTTGTACATGGAATAAATCTTCGCCGAATTTAGGTAGCTGGCCAGTACCAAATAAGGTGTCATGATTAACCAAATACGGCACATAAGCTTCTTGATAACCATGCTCAGTGGTGTGTAAGTCCAACATGAATTGGGTTAATGCACGATGTAAACGCGCAATGTGACCTTGTAGTACAACAAAACGCGCACCCGCGAGCTTAGCACCCGCATCAAAATCCATGCCGTTGTTTAACGCCGAGGCAACATCCACGTGATCTTTTGGTTCAAAATCGAATTGGCGCGGTTCTCCCCACCGACTCACTTCAAGGTTATCGTCCTCATCGGCACCTAATGGCACCTCTGCATCCGGCAAATTGGGTACGCCAGCTATAATAGCTTGTAACTCATTTTGTACGTCGGTGAGTTCTTGTTTGGCTGCTTCCAACTGTGCGCCAAGGTCATCCACTGCCGCTAATAATGGGGCGATATCTTCGCCTTTCGCTTTCGCTTGGCCGATTGCTTTTGAACGGGAATTACGTTCTGCTTGAAGTGTTTCGGTACGAACCTGCAGGTCTTTACGCTGTTGCTCCAGCGCATCAAGGCGAGCGACATCTAAAACAAAACCACGTGTCGCTTTTAAGCGTTCAGCGGTTTCCGTGAGTTCACTACGAAATAACTTAGCGTCTAACATGTGTTTCCCAAATCAAAAGTTAAGACTTCAGCCACAATGCTAAAAGCACTGCAGCAATACATCCGACAATATTTAACAGCGCATAGATAACGGCTTTCAGCCATTCACCCTGTTGTGCCAGTAGCACCAAATCAAGGGAGAAGGTTGAAAATGTTGTAAAGGCCCCTAACGTGCCTACGCCCAGCAGCAACCAAAGTTGTTGATTCACGCCGTCTTGGTTCAGTTGCCAAGCGAACAATAGCGCCAATAAAAAAGAGCCTGTTATGTTAACGATTAGTGTGGCGAAAGGAAATAATTTGCTGAGATTAATTAGCCACAACCCGATACTGTAGCGGCCAACAGCCCCAATAGCGCCACCTAATGCCACCCAAAAAAAATTAGTCATCGCCACCTCGTTGCCAAGTGCTGGCTTGGTGCTGCTGGTTCATCCAATTTAGCTTTTCCTGCAACTGTTTTTCCAAACCGCGATTACTCGGTTGATATAGTGAGATATTGTCGAGCTTACTTGGCAAATAGCGTTCGCCGGCAACAAATGCATGAGGATAATCGTGTGCGTAGCGATAGTCGACGCCATACCCTTCGGTTTTATGTAATTGGGTCGGGGCGTTCGTGAGATGCTTCGGTACTGGCAAGTCAGGATACTGCTCTGCTAATTTTTTGGCTTGATTAAATGCGTTATACACGGCGTTACTTTTCGGTGCCATGGCGCAAAATATTAATGCTTGAGCAATCGCACGCTCACCTTCAGCTGGTCCCACCCGAGTAAACGTATCCCAAGCGTTCAAGGCTAGTTGCATGGCGCGCGGATCGGCATTACCAATATCTTCCGATGCAATCGCTAAAACGCGCCGAGCGACAATCAACGGGTCACCGCCCCCCTGGAGTATACGAGCATACCAATACAATGCGCCATCTGGCGAAGAACCGCGCACCGATTTATGCAATGCTGATAACAGCTCGTAATACGCATCGCCTTGCTTATCGAATATAGCTTGCCGACTACCAACAGCCTCTTGAACCAGATTAAGATCAATTTGCTCGTCTGTCGTCGCGTCGGCGCAAATCTCAAGAAAATTAAGTGCGCGCCGTGCATCACCTGCCGCGGCATAGATTAAATAGTTGAATGCATCATCAGCAACCGTTAAGTGTCGGTTGCCGAGGCCTCGATCTGAGTCTTTTAGCGCTTGCGTAAGAACGTGCTGTATATCGGTGTCATCTAAATGCTTCAAACGGTAGACGCGGGTACGTGATAAGAGCGCATTATTGAGCTCGAATGCGGGATTCTCTGTGGTCGCACCAACAAATATAATGGTACCGTCTTCAATGTGCGGTAAAAACGCATCTTGCTGGCTTTTATTAAACCGGTGTACTTCATCCACAAATAGAACAGTACGACGCTGTTGTGCTTGTGCGCGTTGCTTGCCCGTATCGATTGCCGCTCGAATGTCCTTCACTCCGGCGGTTACCGCGCTGATTCTGTCCAATGTTGCATTGGCGCTGTTCGCTACCATTTCTGCCAAGGTTGTTTTGCCAGTACCTGGCGGGCCCCACAGAATCATGGAATGCAAAAGCCCCCGGTTTATCGCCTCATAAAGCGGCTTACCAGGGGCTAACAGGTGTGACTGCCCAATATACTCATTGAGCTGCCTTGGCCGCATGCGCGCGGCCAAAGGCCTAAAATCAGGTTCTAAATCCAAACGACCGTTAGCGCTGGTCATCCACATCAATCCCTTCCGGCACTTCAAATTTAAATAGCTCGCGGCTCAATGCACGATTGAGCTTCACATTTTCAAGCTCAATCGTGCTGATTTGACCTTGACCATCATCAAGAATAATTCGTTGCAGCTGTGCCGCTTCGCCCTTTTCGTTGAACACGAGTTGCAAACTCTGCGTGCTATCTGCACTGGGTAATGGTTGCAAAGCGTAGCTGTTGGCCTCAGCTTTCACTTCGTAATCAGCCCATGCTTGGCTATCGCCATCTAACAACAATAATAGCGGGCTTTGCGCCACCGCGTCGGCTTGCGCATAAACAGTTACTTGCTCAACGAATGGATTGTAATACCAAAGATTCTGGCCGTCCGCGACCATGAGCGTTTCATCTGGTGCATCGGTTTGCCAATGCAACAGGTTCGGTCGCGCCAAAGCCATATGCCCGTGCAACTGTTGCACTAATTCACCGTTACTGTCAGTCACTTCTTGCGAAAAATCAGCTTCCAGCGTTGTTAAGCCATCAAGACGCGTTAACAATGCCTGTCGATCTGCATCAGCGGCCATAACGGGCAACGCTAACAGCGAGCTAAATAAACTACCGATAAGCACTACCGAGATTTTCTTAAATACATTCATAATTTTTTCCGTTACAACTTTGAGTTAATCGCGCGGTGGGCGCGGCGCAAGAACTTCGCGTTGGCCATTATTTCCGGCACTAGTAACGACACCGCTCGCTTCCATTTGTTCCACAATACGGGCGGCGCGATTGTAACCAATTCTGAATTTACGCTGCACACTGGATACCGATACACGGCGAGTTTCGGTGACAAAAGCAACAGCCTCATCGTAAAGTGGATCGCTTTCCTCGTCACCCAAATCAAGTTGTTCGCCAGGTAATAGATTATCCTCATCCAAACTACCGTTAAGAATTTCGTCTAAATAGTTCGGTTTGCCGCGTTTTTTCCAATCCGCAACCACCGCATGAACTTCATGGTCATCAACAAATGCGCCATGTACACGAGTAGGAACACCGCTTCCTGGCGGTAAGTAAAGCATATCGCCCTGCCCCAATAACTGGTCGGCACCGGGCTGATCTAGAATAGTCCGTGAATCAATTTTTGACTGCACTTGGAACGCGATTCGCGTTGGAATATTCGCCTTAATCAAACCCGTAATAACGTCTACTGATGGACGCTGGGTCGCTAGAACTAAATGAATTCCAGCCGCACGGGCTTTTTGCGCGATACGCGCAATCAATTCCTCAACTTTCTTACCCACAATCATCATCATGTCAGCAAATTCATCGATGACGACAACGATACTAGGTAACTTCTCTAAATACGGCGGTAACTCATCCATCGAATCGCCTGGCTTCCAAATTGGATCGCGTAGCGGTTCGCCCGCTTCTTTCGCCTCTAAAACCTTTTGGTTGTAACCTTTTAAGTTACGCACGCCAAGTGCTGACATGAGTTTATAACGTCGCTCCATTTCACCAACGCACCACCGCAACGCATTTGCGGCGTCTTTCATGTCCGTCACAACTTCAGTCAACAAGTGCGGGATGCCCTCGTACACCGAAAGTTCAAGCATTTTCGGGTCGATCATGATCAAACGAACATCTTCCGGCGAGCTCTTATAAAGCAAGCTCAAGATCATTACGTTCACGCCCACTGATTTACCAGAACCTGTGGTACCGGCAACGAGTAAATGTGGCATTTTCGCCAAATCCACAACAACTGGCGCGCCAGAAATACCTTTACCCAGCACCATGGTTAATGGCGATTGACTCTGTTGGAATGCATCACATGCGATAACTTCGCTAAAGAATACGGTTTCTCGCGATTTATTAGGTAGCTCAAGTCCCACGTATGATTTGCCCGGTATCACTTCCACCACGCGCACTGAAATTGCACTCAACGAACGCGCAATATCTTTATCGAGGTTGGAAATCTTTGATACCTTCACACCAGGCGCTAAATCGAGTTCAAAGCGCGTAATTACTGGGCCAGGCTGCACGTTTGCAACTTTGACTTCCACGCCGAAATCTTGCAGCACGGCTTCAACTGTTTGACTGATTTGTTGAAGTTCTTCAGGCGTTAATGGATTGCCCGTTTTATTTGGACGATCCAGTAATTCAATCGACGGCAACGGATCAACACTCAGCACTGGCGCGTCATCGGTTTCATCGTCTTCGTCAGTGTGGACTGTTGGTTGATTTTCCTGTTCAGATGGCACCGCTACTGG
>AZIJ01000090.1_pt1 | contig 68052 bp, 52 predicted proteins | sample 359151 | NCBI WGS metagenome assembly AZIJ01 (sample SAMN02429718, study PRJNA222666) | marine sediment metagenome | biome: Sediment sample; isolation source: enrichment culture of sample MGS-ElMAX(UA) from oil contaminated site at the... | place: Egypt: El Max | collected 2013-01-23 | depth 9.22 m m | reverse complement strand
GTTTAATTGGCCGAGACCCTCTGAGCTTCAAGACCATTACAGCTGATAATGGTACGGAGTTTCATCAATACAAGAAAATAGAAGCACGCTGCCGCACCAAGTTTTATTTTGCAAACCCTTACCACTCTTGGGAAAGGGGCAGTAATGAAAACGTCAACGGACTCATTCGCCAATATCTTCCAAAAATAGAAAGTATGGCGAACTTAACGCAGCAACGATGCAATCAAATCGCTGACAAGTTAAACAGCCGACCGAGAAAGCGCTTCAACTATAAAACACCACAGGAAATGTACTATGGAATTTAATTACTACTGTCGCGGTTCAAACTTGATACTAGGTGCCAATTGCACAGCTGACATTGTTGATTCGTTGTATTCCCATATTTCAACATCCTCTGGGATTAGGTGGCTATATGTACGAATATAATATTCTGCCAATGTTTCTCTACGTTTTTTACTGTAATCACGCAGTACAAACATGATTTTTCTGTAGTCTTTGGGGCAGGCTAGAAAATAATACATAGCCTCATTCCAGACGGTTAGCTTTGCGCTAGGTACGTTATCATTAGGGGCTGTCCATTTGTGTGATTTACACTCGACCAATATTTTTTCTTTTGGACAGCCTAAGTCAAAAGCATGATCTTTTTTATTTGTACCAATGCCAACAGGAACCTTTATATTTAAAGCGAGATCAAGTCCTTCACTGGTAAAGAATGATTGTGTAGCTAATTCAAAGTCTCTCCCAACATGAGCGTTAGACTTGGAGCCTATCCTTTGGTGCGGCTTATTCATAACTTCCCTTTGGCATTTAACGTCGACAATCACTGGGAAATTTAGCCGTAGCGACGAAGGATCGTAGGTTAAACTTTTCCATGTTCATTGGCCTTTTTATGTGATTATGGCATATTGAAGCAAGCAAAAGTGTCAACGTTTATTTTACTCTCTTTATTTATTTCAAATTTCATAAAACGTGCACTGCATTCGCTCTCTTGCCATGGTTTGCAGTCTGAAATTGACATTGTGCAAACTAAGTTATAACAACCATAAGAAAGTAAATTACGTTCTTGGTGATTATTAAATTCTAATAATCAAGCGATAACACCGCCAACCGTTTTTGACTGCTCCCCATAACATGAATAATTATCATCTGAGATTTTCACAGCAGAATGATTTAAAACACTTTCAGGAACTTATGCTGATCCGATACGTTTCTTTCTGTGATGTAAGTTTTAACCCAAATGGCTCCACCACCAGTTAAAGCACCGAGCAGCAATGACAGTGAAATTATTATGATAATTTTCATTTCTGATTACACATAACGAGGCTGTAGATTAATCCAAACACCAATATCAGGAAGGGCAAGGTCAAAATACATAGCCTTTGTTTCACTCCTTGTTTTTGAGGGTATCAATAACAGCTCTGTATTTTAACAAGGCGTATATCACCTTGTATTTGCGTACTTGACCCACTATCAGGCCATCTGGCCGTATCGTTGTATCTTCTCGATATTATGCACCATACAATACATCAGCCATTGGGCATTTACCTTGATTTTACCGCGCAAACTGAATCTGTTGAGCCGCTTTGTCGTATTGATATTACCAAATACGGGTTCTACTGTACCCAGGCGTCGGCTATAACAATGCCGACCCTCATCACTATCGATCCTTTCCTTCATTTTATCGATAGTCGTTAGCCCTGATGTCTTGTCCGCCGTTAATTTAATCGAGACTTGCCGCCCCTGCTCTTTTATCGGCTTGCGCATACATTTTTCTAGTAGAGGGCAAGCGCGACTTTTCTCGAGATAGCCCGTGAAGTTGCGATAGCGATTGCCGTCAATAACACGGGTGCCACCTGACCACATGGCGTTGCCCGCAGGGCATCGACAGGTTTCACTATCGGGGTCATAGCTAAAGTCTTCGGCTTTAAACCAGCGCGCCTTTCTGGCTTTGGGTTGATAGCGATCACGATCAATAAACCGGGGATCCCGCTTTCTGAAGTTACCATCAGCGATATAAGCATCGAGGTTTTGATCAAAACAATAGTCAACACTATCGCCACAGTGAAAGCCGGAATCTGCGGTGACTTTACTGTCTTTTACATAGGCCTCACCCAGGTTGTTGGCGACGGTCTCTATCATGGGTTTGAGCAGGTTGTTTTCTGGTCCCTGGCCGAACGCTTGCGCACCGACGATGATCTGGTGCTTGTCATCAACCGCTGCAACACCGTTATAGCCTTGTATCACGCCGTGTGAGGTGAGCATTTTAGCGCTGTCATTATCGGTGATATTGCTTTTAACAACCTTGCCTTTGAGGCCCTTGCGGTCTTCATTGACCGCGCAGAACTTTTTTATTTTTCGAGAGGCCCGTCTGAGGCTATCGATGTTCTTTTCTTCTGCTGCCCGGCGGGTATGTTCGTTGTCTTGCCCTGAGGCATCCTCTTCCCGGTGTTTGGCGAGCAGGCGCCGCACGGCGCGATTGATCTTTTTTTGTTTCTTTGCAAATTCGGCGTGAGTACCCGAATGTTCTTTTGACGCATTAGAAGGCATCTTACAACCATCTATAGCGAACATCTCACCACCAATCAACCCTTGATGATTACAAACCAGTAACACGTCGGTAAATAGGGTTTGAATCACATCGTCCATTTGGGTGATAAAGTTTGCGATAGTGGTGAAATGGGGCTGGCTATCGGCAGACAGCGCCATGAAAATAATATTTTCCCGGCACAGCCTTTCGATTTGTCGGCTAGAGGTATGGCCGCGTGCATAAGCGGCGAGAATAATTTTTAGCAACAGGGATGGATCATAGGCAGGGCTGCCAACGTCATCGTTTTTATAACGCGCATCAAACACCGACATGTCGAGATGTTCGTCAATTAAAAAGCTCAGGGTATGCTCAAAGGTACCCGGAATGATTTGATCAGAAAAAACAATGGGAATGAATTTTGTTTGGTCAAGGTTGTAGTTCTTATAGCGAGCCATAACAAAATCCACTAAAGGGCTAATGGCTTTATTTTAAAAGATTAAGGTGCATTAATCTCGGTAAAAACAGGGTTTTGTTGGGTTATTCTACAGCCTCAACGCCTCAATCAGCCGACGCGTCAGCGGTCGGCTGGATTGATTTGTTATGTGTTTCTGACTGTTCAGCGGGATCAATTGGATGGTAGGGAGGTAAATAGGTCACAGCCATAGGAATAGAGCGCTTACCATCCAGAAGATCTACCAAACCTTCCCGTATCCGAGTTTGTTCTCGTTCTATTCGGCCATGCGCAATTGGGCTGTAGCAGTCTCTTTTAAGTTGAACTTCATCGAAGTCATAACCCAGCGACTGTGACATTGCATAAAGTAGGCTTGTAAATAGCTCGTAGCCTTTCTCAGTCCACGCATCAAGTCGTTCATCAGGAACGCTGTTATTCAAGTGATCGTTATATACTTTCCAAGCATTTGTAACTTTTTTATCTGCCTCGGATTGCCAGCGCTTTCCAAATAGTGATCTGCCATAGAACTCCAAATCAATCATATTCAGTGCTGAAACGTGAGGCCCAGAAAGTCTTGTAGCTCTTGTCTCCATAAGAGTATGGAACAACCTAAGTTTTCGTTCTTTTCTCTCTTTGATGCTTTCAATGAGCTTTTGAGCTTGTACAGCTAAGATTGGGCCAGCTATGACTGCACTGATAGTAATCCAATCTTTAATATCCATATTTAATTCCATAAATTACCTCTCAGTGGTGACTGACACATAACAGTGAATTATAGAGCCACTCGCTCTATATCACTTTGGCACCTGATCCCAAGGCATGCAGCAAAGCTATTAAGTCTATTGCTTTTAAAAACAACAGGTTGGTAGTTTTTGGATATCTGATGAGCTGACATATAGAGCCATCCTTTGCTGTGTTTATGTTATTCCTCTGGCCTCTTATCATATTCGATAATCTTTAAAAATCAAGGACTTAGAAATTGTTTTCCTGTGATATAGAGCCAGTGGCTCCTGATCTAGGGAAATAGAGCGACACACACGACGAAATCGTATTCCCAATAACTTAATGGCGTTATATACCTAATACGCGCCTACACAGAGGGTGTGTGACAAAATTGTGCCAAACTTAGCTCAAACGGTAATCCCCCCCCATTTTTAACTGGAGCTAAAAGTAGAGGTTAATGGGCCAGCTGGGTTAGCCGCTTTAAGTGTATTGATACTAGGGATTATTTAATATCATAGAACTTGATAATTGATGTTGCCAACTCCAGATCGTTGGAATTTTGGTTTGCAAATTTCTCCAAAACAATAAGAGTTGTATCTTTATCGGCCGGCTCTGTTTCGAGAACTGCAAGAATCGCATCTGTTGACTCACCACCGCCGGATACTAGTTCACGTCTAATATCGTCGCCAAAAGCTATTATTAATTCTTTTATTTTTCTGGATTTAGAAGTAGATAAACCATGTCCATTATTTGGTGTCAAGGTAACAAAATACTGATCAGGGGAGAATTCGTTTATTGCACCTGACATACCATCAGTTGTTGAACCTAATACCCCACCTATTAAAATATTGCCCCAAAACCATGAGTCCATTGTTGTAGATAGTTGTGTCGTATAGGTTTTATATCCTTCTTTTTCAAAAGTTAACGATTGCTGCTTTCCTTTATTTATTTGCACTGACAGAGGCGTTTTGCCTACAGTTCTTCCAGCTACCGTAACCGTTGCTCCATCCGGCTCACTATTGAATGTCAATGTTTGATCTCTACCGCTGACTATTGATGCGCAACCACTGATGCTACCAATTACAACAAGGGCCAATAAAAACTTTCTCAGAATTTCCATATTCTCTCCATTTGATATGTTTTACACATAACATTCCATTATAAAGCGGCAAATAGTATATAACAGAATATACAGAAAGGCACTTAAACTGACCTAACTACCGCCCACGCTTACCCCCCTTTACAATAACTCCTAGGCGTTGGCAGCGTTGCAAGGGCGACATAAATTCTAGATTTCCAACATATCTGGGATAGAGGCGAGGAAACCCGTGGATAACCTTACAACTCACTAACCCCGTCATAAAGACACTAAATTAAAGCTCTCAAAGAGCTCTATTATTCAACTCGTAAGAGATTCCGCCTCCCGGCACCATGTTTTTCTGGCCTCCCTCAACGTCCTTGTTCAAACAGTTTTTCTCTCTCCGGCACAGCCCGGTTCATTATTTTATATCTTTAACCGGCCTATTAGCCCTGCCTGATCGATTATTTACAGAAGTGAGGTGACGCCCTGTGGTATCTGTGCGACCTACTCTCGTCATTGCTATCTATTGAATAGATTCGAACGTCGGTAAATTTTCAAGCAACGATTTATCGAAGGCTTCATTGCGGAAAAATTTAGGGTAGTAAAAACCACGTAGCGCAGCATGGTATGTACGCACCTTGTCTTCGTAAATAAGGCTTGCATCCAAGTCTGTATTTGCCAGCGATTGGAGTGATCTTTCCAGAAGCGAGGGAGGCGCTAGTAGAGAAACCCAGGTCGCGATGTGAGCACGTCGCAACCGACCACTGCGATATGCGGTAGATAACGATTCGGTTTTCTCGTCGCCAACTTGCTGAAAAGCGTAATACCAAGGCCAATCAAAAGAGGTTGTTATGGGTTCATAGTCAGACCACTCGGGATGATTGCTAAAAAAGGCGTCCATCGTCACTTTTTTCGGTAAGTCCCAGGCATCATTCACTGTTTCGCGTTGCAACATCAAAATGTCGGCCCCGGGTGGTACGGGCACTAAGCGGTCTATCGCGAATCGTGCCCCCGCTGGCAGTATCACAGCAGTCGCTATCCAGATGGTGATGAGGGTCATTAAAATCACAGAGCTCGGCTTGCGCCAAAACGAAATAACAAAACAAAGCGCAGTCCAGAAAACGGTGTAACAAAAAACAAATAGGCTAGCCAAGATCAACGTATAGAGTGAGGTGCCTGCGATAAGCCCTGCAATAATTAACGGCGTCATTAAACACAAAAACAACCCGCTTGCCCGCAAGCATGCGCGTAACAACCAAAAAGCCAATGGCCGTCCAATAGTTGCTTCTAATAAGTCATGGCGCCCAGCCGTCTTTTCACTGGTTTTAAGATCATACAAGAGCATGATTAGCACAAGTGGAATGATGAAGGCGGTAAAAAATGCAAAGTCGAAACGGCCTATTAAAGCAATACTGGGGTTACCCACGTCACGCTCGTATATTTGGCCTTCAAGAGCCAGCATTCTAATGCGATGTTTCCAGGGTATAACATCGCGCAGCCCCATTGCTGCATATGCGAAATTTGAAGGCGCGTCGTAAGTCAGGTGGAAGCTATAGTAAGCGGCACCGCCCCAGTCATTCACTTTTTCAAATTCTAATAAGCGATCTTGCTGGTCCGCTGCCATGAGTTTTTCAATAGTCGTATTCTGGCGTTCCACGTCGACAAGACCAAACCCAACTGAAATAGCCGATAGGCTAAGTACAATTACCAGCCACAGCCAGACGCTGCGATCCCGCGCAGTAAACTTTATTTCACGTTTTAGCACATGGTATGCGCTCATGGTTTTATCCTCCCACCACACCAAAGTAGTACGCCAAGTGCCACCACCAACCATGCCAGTAAGATCCTAAAAGAAGAGGACGCATTCGCTATGCGTTCAGCTATGCTCGCCACGCGAAACTGAAATGCATCGAGCACCTGCCAGTTAGCCGATTCCACGCGTGCGCGCTGCCAGGAGTCTTCATTTTTATTGCGATTGATGTCATCTTGATAAGACAGCTTCTCGGCATGCGCGCGATTGAGTCCTTGCACAAACGCAAAGCGCAGGGCTTCGGCTTCTCTTTGAAAACGGTGATAATGCTCCAAATCGGTTCCGGCAATGGATCGGGAGACAAAAGCAATTGTGAGTGCTGGTGTCAGCCAACCATAATCTGCAAGGCGTTTTTCTTGCTCTAATTGCGCAGCCATACGTGAGTCGGCATAATTATTTAACACTTGCGTGAGCTTTTGCTCAGCTTCCATTGCCACTAAACCACGGAAATTAACAGGCAGGTCTTCAATTCGCTTTACGCTGTATTTTTTAAGCAAATCAGCGCTCAACTGCTGAAAGGCCGCATCTTTGGCATTGTGGCCGTCACCCAGCTTTCGAAGATCCGACAGCATCGCAAGGTCGACTTCGATCTTGCCCGCAACAGGCTTAGACTCGGTTGCAAGATTAACGGCAATGGATGGCAAGACCAGGGAAAAGCAGAACCAAAGCCCAGTCATGACAGCCAACACAGTCGCGCGTTTTTTTAAGGTCGTCGAAATAATCAGTGTGAGAACGACCCAGAACAGTAGATAAAGACAATAAGCGCCGAACAGTGACAGCAGCGCGGTAATATTTTCGCCACTCGAGAGAGCCAGCGCGCAGCTAGCAATCAGCGGTATAAGCAAAAATAATGAAAATAAGACAAGCGCCAACGCTTTGCCAAACACCAGTGTACGACCACTTATTCCTATTGCTAACAGTGGTGCGAGAACACCCGCTTCACGCTCTCGCACCATTGAGCCGTGCCCTAAAAGAATAATCACAAGTGGCGCAAAAAGCTGGTAAACCAAAGCCGGGGTCAACCACGATAAACCGCCTAAATTGGCACTCGCTGCCGACTCAGCAAACATAACTGTGTTCTGACGATGGCCTTCAAGAAAAATGGATTGACCTGTGACGGTATCAAGTCCTGGATCAAAAATGGCTAGTGGTACAGGCGTTCGAAAAAGATAGTGACCGTAGTGCACCATCCTATGCGGGTGCCGGTCGGGCTGATTTAAAAACATTTCTTCTGCTTCGGTTTGCTGGTGGGTTCTTGCGTGTTTTTCAGCCTCCATACGCGTAGTCGTTAAGAAGCTGGTAACCACAAAAAGCACTAAAAAAATCAGTGCCCCACCGAGCGCAAGCTGCGACCTCAACCACGACCGCCACTCAGCGACCGCAACAAACCCTAGCTGTTTCATAGCTTTTATACCGACAATAAGTGTGATGATGGGGCGACTGCAGAAGAAAACGCTTTATGCACAGTTTCTGTGTCGATGCTTTCTTTACCTTCAGACGCAAACTCCCCCACTAATGTACCGTTGCGAAGCAGTCCAATTTTATCGGCCACCTGGCAAGCGCCGTACACATCATGAGTCACCATAAGAACAGCTTTACCACTGTCGGCAAGGTGGCGAACGATCTGATGAAATTCGTCAATAGCACTCGGGTCTAAACCCGATGTCGGTTCATCCAGAAGCAAGATATCTGTATCACGTAATATCGCCAGTGCAATCGCCACCTTCTGGCGCATGCCTTTCGAGTAGGCGCTCAGTTTATGCGACCTCGCCTCTGGCGCTAACGACACTCGATCTAGTGCAGCATCAATATCATTTTGGTTTGCAGAGGAGCCTGCCAGTTGCAAAAAATAGTGTATGTTTTCGCGCGCGTTAAGATGTTCGTAGAGTGACGCTGATTCAGGTAAATAGGCGATGGCTTTGCGAGTAGCGGCTATGTCAGAAATAACGTCCTTATTATTGACTCGAACATGGCCCTGACAAGGCGGCAAAAAACCTAAGAAGCTGAGCAAGGTGGTCGACTTCCCCTCCCCATTGCCACCGAGTAGTGCATAGACTTCGCCAGCATCAACCGCAAAGGTAATGCCCTTTAAGACTTTCTTTCCAGAGCGCGTGATATGGAGTGAATCCGCTTGTAATCGCATGTTATTAATACCGGAATGTTGCTGACAAACGCGCATTAAACGGGGTGCCGGGTTGCACCCAAACGTCAGCATAGGAGTTGGTGTAGTATTCCTCATCGAACAAATTATTGATTTCGGCGCGCAATGATAAGGACTTTGAAACGTCGTAATTCGCTGCGATTTGGACGGTGGTATAGCTTGGCAACCTGAAGTCTTGATCACTAAAGAAGCCATTTCTATCATCGACGTAGACTAAGCCGCCTATCAACTGAAGCGCTTTGCCAGCCAATTGAGTCTGTTGAACCAGCTGTAAACTCAATTGCTGCTCAGGAATATTTAGAAGATCTGCTCCCGCAGGCACTACTCTGCCAAAATCCGGGTCGTTGAATGCGTTTTTGGTTTTAGCATCGATAAACGTGTAGGACACCCAGATACTGAGTGTATCGGTGATATTACCGCGAAGGTCGAGTTCAATACCCTGGCTCTCAGCTTCACCTATTGCTGTAGCCAAAAAATCGGCATCGACCGTAGAGATGTTCGTCTGTTCAATATCGAAGATTGCTAAAGTCCCCTCCAGCGTTCCATCGTTTAAGGTGAAGTTTATTCCCACTTCAGTCGACTTTGATTCGTTGGGGTCTAGATCATTCTCATCAGTTGCTCCCGATAGAGGGCGAAAGTTTTCGCCGTACACCGCATAAAAAGCGAGCGCATCTGATACGTGATAAACCACTCCAAACTGTGGGCTTACTTGTGTTTCAGAATACTTTGAACTGCTGTTGGATCTACGATTTTTTAATTCTTGTTTATAATCATCAAAACGCGCGCCTACTCGGATGTCTAACTTGTCTGTTACGCTAATTTGATCCTGAATATATAGCCCCATCGACTCCTGAGTTTCTAGTCGGTCAATATTTGGGGTGTTAACGGGGTCCAACGGGGGTAAGGGGTAAGCCCCGTAGACGGGGTCAAAAACATTGATAAGTTGTGGCGTACTTCTGTCGCGCAAAGCAAACTGGTCATTCTCAAACTTATCCGAATCCATACCAACAATAACGCGGTGCTCAAACCCACCCGTATCAAAGCTACCGCTGAGCTCGGCACGAAACACATGATACGTTGCATCGTAATCGCGGTAGCGGCGGAAACGGCCTAAATAGCCGTATTCGTCGACACCATCAAAACCGTTTTCTGTCGCAAAGCCTTCTAATGAGGTATCACGATAGTTAATCCCAACAAGTGCACTCCAGGTATCATTAAAATCGTGTTGGAATTCGATCTGATGGCCCAGCACGTCGGTTTCGATTGGATCATCACCCGGCTCACCAAGAAAACGACTTTCGGGAATACGACCTAGCTTACCATTGATGGCAACCACACCGCGGTCAAAAGGTATTTCCTGGTGGCTGTATTCAAGACCATAAACCAGCTGGCTCCTCTCGTTAAAATGAATGACAAGCGAGGGGCTTAATCCCTGCTTTTTTGTTTCAACCGTGTCCCGAAAACTATCGGCATCTTCATAAAAACCTACTATACGTATGGCAACTGCATCAGAGAGTGGAGACGTCCAATCGACATCGGTACGGTAGTTATCAAAGCTGCCAAGAGACAATTTGACCTCACCTTCTTTTTCGAAGGTAGGGCGTTTCGTGACAAGGTTGATGGTACCGCCAGGTTCCCCGCGTCCAAACAAAGCAGCTCGAGGACCTTTTAGCACTTCAACCGACTCGACGCCGGATAGGTCACGTGAGCCTCCAAACCCCCGGCCATCGTTAAATCCGTTCACAAGATAGTTGCTTGGGAGGTTTTCATCACCAACAAATCCGCGGACAGAAAAGCTATTCCACAACCCACCAAAGTTATTCTGGCGAGATACCGATGAAGAAAGATCCAATGCCTGGTTGAGATCAAGAGCACCCGCATTTCCCAGGATTTCAGCATCAATGCTCAGTTCTGATTGAGGAGTTTCCATTTTGGTGAACTCTCCCCGGTAGGCCTGTCGAGTACCGGTAACCACTATATTTTCGATACTAAGGTTTTCCGTCTCGTCCGTCTGAGCCAAAGCTGTATTAGCCGTTAAGGCAAGGAAAATTGAACTGCATAGCAGAATTGTCTGCGCAGAAAGATTTTTCACGCTTTACTCCTCGTAAAATCACTGATGTCAATGCCAGAAATGGCGGTGGGGAAATTAACAGCCTTACAGAAAGTTATGTTGCATCATACCAATTTATGCAGGTAATCGTCTAAGCACACCGTCGACTTATTCCGTAAGCTCAAACAAGTGCTAACGTACTTTCACAAAAAAAGCGCGCCTCGCTTTAGATGAAAGAAAAAGAAATGCCTGCGTTCCCTCAAGTGCCTCCAAGCAAGCCTTGGTTGGTCTGTGATCAACAGAATGTCCTGGTAAAAAGACATAGTCCGCAAGCGTCCCCCACCAACATGCAGTGATCAGCAAAGCACCCCTACTGAAAGATGCTGCCATCGCATTTCGTTCTGAGATATCCAAAGATCTACCGTACTTAACCGGTATTCATCTGGCCATTGAAAGTGTGCGTGACATGCCGGGAGGCTTGCAGGTTTTCAACACCACCAGTCACTGCAAGGTGCATGAATCGCTGTCTTTGCGGTGTTGTTCCGCGCTGAGGCATTAGCAATCAAGGGCGTCAATGTTTGTCCAGCAGCATGAAGTTTTGCTTGTCGTGTCTGGAATCGAGAATGGGGCAACGATTATTGTCTAGCCCTCATAGAATGATATAACATATCATTCTATGAGGGCTTCTTGCACTCGATACATTTACCTACCGGTTTTTTGCAAACGGCCAAATTACATTAAAAGACAAAGTGGAAAAAATGATGTGGCTAGACAATAAAGCAACGAATATCCCCGGTGGTAGAACCAATATCAGCAAGGTGATATTCAGAATTAACCTGAAGGAAGAGACAGATCCTATAAGCTCTGGTTGGACGAAGACCAGGCTAGCCAAACCACCCGCTGTGTTCGCTCAGGGCTTAGTGACCATCAATAATTAACACCGCTTCGACTCATGCTGACTAAGAGTGAGCAACGCGTTTGGCGCGTTCTCTCAATAATACTCACGATAAGTGTAGGCGTTTTATGGTGGTGGGGCAGCCGCCCGTTGACCGTGTATCAAACTCAGCGCCTGACCACGGGTGATATCGAGGCCGTAGTCGCCGCCATTGGAACAATAAAACCCCGCGATTCGGTAGATGTGGGCGTTCAGGTGTCCGGGCAGATTACCCACCTATATGTGAAGCCCGGCGATACTGTAGACAAAGGACAGTTGTTGGCTGAAGTGGACGCCAGAGTATTAGAAGCAGCAGTAGAGGCCGGACGCGCAGAGCTCGCGATGCTCAAAGCTCAACTTGAAGAACACCAGGCAGAGAAGACTTTGTCGGAGCAGAAACGGCGGCGACAATTATGGTTGTTCAAGAATGACTCAACACCGAAAGAGGATTTACAAACGGCTGAAGCTACGCTCGCTATTGCTCAAGCCCGGGTAAAACAACTACAAGCCCATATTCAGCAGACACGGTCACTGCTCAAAGCAGATGAAACGCGGCTCAGTTATAGCCGCATCTATGCGCCAATGACTGGGACCGTCTTATCCATCGCCGTGAAAGAAGGGCAGACACTAAATGCGAACTACCAAACACCTCCCCTCTTGCAAATCGCCGATCTCTCTACTATGCGTGTTCAGGCCAACGTCTCCGAAGCTGATATTCATCACATTCATCCAGGAATGCCGATCCGTTTTAACACGCTGGGGAATACCGGACGGGTCTGGAAGAGCAAAGTTGGTCAGATCATGCCCGCGCCCTTCAAGAACGATGACGATAGTAGCGAACGACTCGCTGTCACCTATACGGTGCTGTTCGATGTCGCAAACAGCGATGGCGCACTGATGCCCGGTATGACCACCGAGGTAGATTTTGTCATTACTTCAGCCAAAAGTGTATTACTGGCACCGTTGGCAGCATTATCGGCAACTTCATCCGACAGCGAGTTATACCTGGCGCAGGTATTGTTACCCAATGGCCACACCGAGCAGCGCCAAATCACAGCGGGTCGCCGCGACCGCCTGTTCACGGAAGTGCTGACGGGACTAGAGCCCGGCGAACAGCTCGTTATAGGCACACAAGCCTTTGCCCGTCGTTGGGAAAGCTGGTGGTAAAGCTGATTTGTCTACGGGACATTGGAAAACACTACGGTGGCGAGGGCGGCAGACCGCGAACTGACGTCTTGTGTGGTATTGACCTAGAGATTGAGGCCGGCGAATTTATCGCCATTGTCGGCGCGTCGGGGTCGGGGAAATCCACACTGATGAATATCCTCGGTTGTCTCGATCGTCCCTCTTCTGGCCAATATCTTTTTAACGGCAAGGATGTCGCGACCCTGAATAGCGACCAGTTAGCAGAACTGCGGCGTGAAACATTTGGTTTTGTGTTCCAGGCCTACCACTTGATCCCCACCGAGAGCGCCCGTGAAAATGTCGAAATACCCGCTCTCTACGCCGGGGTGAGTGAGACAGCCCGTCAGGCAAGAGCGACTGACTTGCTAAAGCGTTTAGGTCTGGCCGATCGTCTCGACAACTCCCCCTCCCAGCTTTCAGGTGGCCAGCAGCAGCGTGTCTCTATCGCCCGCGCGCTGATGAATGGTGGGCAGGTCATTTTAGCCGACGAACCCACCGGCGCTCTGGATAAAGAAACCGGCGAGAGCGTCATGGCGCTGTTAGTGGAGCTCGCCGCCGGTGGCCACACCGTTATTCTGATCACCCACGATCATCAACTCGCCAAACAGGCACAGCGCGTTATTCACATTCAGGATGGCAAAATTGTTGGCGACAAACGCAGTTTATCCGCTGATTACAGTCAACACAGCACACTTGTCAGCGCGGAAGAACACGACAACAGCAGGCCTCCTCTAACAAAAACTACGCACAATCACCGCAACAGGCTACCCAGGGAGGAACTGCGCAACGCCTGGAGGGTGCTGCGGATTAATCGCGCCCGAACACTACTGACTCTTCTCGGCATTATTATCGGCGTGGCGTCGGTGATCGTGATGCTGGCCGTGGGCGAAGGCACTAAGCGCGAAGTGATGACACAGTTAAACGCCATGGGACCCAACATGCTGCATGTGGGCTCCACTACTCCCAAAGCAGGCGGGCCACGTGGGGTGATCACCGAAGCGGACTTGGACGCCATTGCACGCGTGCCGGAGGTGCTCCGGGTTATGCCGATGTTACGTGATACCGCGCTGGTTCGCCGCGGCTCCATCAGTCGCAACTATGAGGTTCGCGCCACCACTGCGGTATTGCCCGCAATGAACCGCTGGCCAATTGCGCTGGGGCGCTTTTACACGGAAGAAGAAGATAGCAACGTGGCACCAGTGGTCGTATTGGGCCATCTGGCCTACCAACGTTTCTTTCCCGACAAATCTGACCCACTGGGCCAGCAAATCCTAATTAAAAATGCGCCCTACCAAATCATTGGCGTAATGAGTGAAAAGGGTTCTGACTCTGGATACAGCAATCACGATGAACGTCTATATGTGCCCCGTCGCACAGGCATGGTTCGCGTATTCCCCGCGCAGCGAAATGACACCTACCTTATTGCAGAAGCTGTCAGTAGTCATTTGCTACAGCAAGCCGAAAAAAAGCTGCAAAGCTTATTGCAGGAACGTCACGGTGTGGATGACTTCTGGGTAAACAATGCCGCCGCCCGGCACCAGGCAGAATTAACGACGCGTAACAACATGACACTCATGCTCGCTTTAATCGCCGCGATTTCGCTTTTGGTCGGTGGGATCGGTGTCATGAATGTGATGTTGATGACCGTGCGAGAGCGCGTACGCGAGATCGGTATTCGCATGGCCAACGGCGCCCGCCAGCGGGACATCCTCCGTCAGTTCATTACCGAAGCTGCGCTGGTTTCACTACTGGGTAGTGTTATTGGCGCTATCTTCAGTCAGGTCATTATCGTCATCCTGGCCCTTATAGGCGTCCCGGTGGCGTTCTCTCTCAGCGCGGTAGTGGCCGCCATGGTCTGCGCTGTGGCCACCGGCCTCGTGTTCGGCTTGATGCCGGCCCGCCAAGCGGCCCGACTGGATCCAGTAGCAGCACTAGCGGGCGAATAACCTTGAGGACATCGTGCTAGCTTATCTTATTCGACAATCACGCCTGGTACTGCTGACCGCTTCTGCAGCCAGTGTTATTTCCGGTATCTGCGGCGTATTAATGATTACTAAAATTAATACTGCTTTGACCAGCGAAGAGCATTCTGCCGCGCTAATCTGGAGCTTTCGAACTCATCGTGGTTCTGGGACTGGACTTTGTTTTCCGCACTGTTTGAAGACCTGACACAACAGTCCACGGCAAGACTGGGATAAACGATTTCCAGTCGAGTATTGGTCCCTGATCACAACAGACTGCACGACGCTATCCTCGCCACAGGGTTATATCGACAACGCGACTACGGATGCCTACGCAGCGAGCCCGGAGCACTCTTCACAGGAGCACTCTTCCCAGGTGTACCTCTCCACAGATACCGGGCGCCTTCGGACCAAAAGATACTGTCGAGGCGTAGTGAAGAAAATGGACGGATTCACCTGAAATCCTCAACACCACGGCCCACTAGGCTCGTCGCCCCATCTCCTCAAGGTAAAGACTCTCCAGATCACTCGCTGTGACGGTTGCAGCATCGAGGGTCCGGCGCAGACGCCCCGCCTGCATCAGACCTATTGTGGTCGCCACTTCCCGCGCTCGGAAAAGATCGTGGGTAGCCATCAGGATGGCCGCGCCGCGCTCACGTTGGCGAATCAGTAAATCATGGAATTCAGACGACGCTTCGGGGTCAAGCCCGGAGGTGGGCTCGTCGAGCAGCAAGGCCCTGGCGTCCTTGATAATGGCCAACGCAATGCCGACTTTTTGCCGCATTCCCTTGGAATAGTGACCGACACGTCGATTGAAAACCTCTGGCGCAAGGCCCGCATCACTCAAGGACTCACGTAGACGTACAGCAGAGCGATCAGTCACACCGGCAAGCCGAGCGAAATAGTCGAGGTTTTCGTAGCCCGTCAGTTCGTCGTAGAGTGCAACGGATTCAGGGATGTAGAGCAAACGACCCCGAACCGCCTGGGGGTCTCGCTCCGGATTGAGTCCGTCCACCTCAGCGCAGCCCGATGTCGGCTGCAGAAAACCGAGAAACAGTTTGATGGTTGTGGATTTGCCGGCGCCATTCGCCCCCAGCAAACAAAAGATTTCTCCAGCTTGCACGCTGAAACTGAGGTTGTCGAGTACGCGGACTGAGCCATAGTCCTTGCTGAGTGATCTTGCCGTTAGCATAAAGGATCTCCTATGGCGTCGCCGCTCGACCGCAGAGTGTGCGGGCGGCTAATAAGATAAGTGCAGTGGCAGTCAACACTGATGCAAGATCCGCCAGGGTTTTATCCGCAAACACCTCAGTCGCTTCACGGAAATAGAAAGACGGGACCGCGTCGTATTCGGCGAGTGTCACCACAGTATCGCGATCCAGATAGTCTTTATACCGGTGGCGAAGGTGTAATTGAGCCTCTCGCGCTTGTTTCTCGAAGGCAAGCGCACGATCCGCATCTGACCCAGCAATACGGTCAAGGGCATCCTGCACCGCAACTGAAGGCAGCCAAAGGCGCACCCAGTCCAGGGCATGACGACGCTCGTTCTCTGCTCGTCGATGGGCCGCAATCAGCGGTGCAATACCCTTGTCCTGGGCTACCCGGTTAGCATAGAGATCGCGGAGACGATCGGGAATCCTCGAACCAGGTTTTCGCTCTGGCGTCGAGTGACTGTCACGATAGTGGTGTTGAACTTCAGTCATAGCAGATTTTTGTGCTTTCAATTCCGTAGCAAAGGACAGCCGGGCTGGCGCTGGCATGGCCAAATCCACGGCCGCCAGAGCCAGCGACGGCGCCATCACTACCATCACAAACCAGGCAACACCGGACGCGATCGCTGCCGCGGTCGAACGACTAATAACAAGGTTAATAAGCACGGAGATTGCGAGCCAAAAGCAGCCATAAGCCAACACCACAAAGGCCAATGCCAGAAGGCCCATCATATCCCGCGCGCCAGCTAGAATGGAGACAGACAACAACATTACCGTCGAGGGTAGAAGCACCACCCCACCCCGCGCCAATACTTTTGCCGCGATTAACTCGGCAATGGTGACAGGCTGCGACAAGATCAAGGCAGCAACGCCACTCTCGCGTTCCCGTGACCAGAGGTCATAGCTAGTCGCAAGAATCACTAAGGGCAGCAGAAATACGATCACAAAAGCCAGGTCAAAGGGGCCCGCAGCACGGACGTCAGGGTTTGCGATATCCGCCCAGACCCCCCTGAACAAATCGCTGTAATCACCCAGGGGGGACACTTCCGCCACATAGGGGTAGGCTTCTGCCTGACCGACGGAGATCACCCCCATCGCCCCTGGTCGCAACACTGGCTGTATCGAAGGCAGAATCACAGAGGGGTAGGATTGGGCGACGAACTGGCGTCTCTTCACCATTGCCAGTTGCTCTTGGTTGCGAACCAGCTCGATCGCAGTTTCACGCTCTTTTACCCAGTTGGCGCCATTCCAGCCCGCATAACAGCCAAAGCAAGACAGCAGTACCAGTAATACCAACAGGGCACGATCACGCACAAGGCGGCGGACCTCATAGCTCGCAACGGCAACAAACCTCCTCACCAACGTTGCCCAAGCCGCTGCGCCGAAACGCCAGTTAGCCCGATGGCAAGTACCGCCCAAACAAGCAGAATGACAAGGTTGGGGGCCTGCGCCTTCGCCACATCATATAGCGATAGCTCTCCCGGCCTATAAATCACATCCCGTGTAATCGACGCAATTTCTGTGGCGTAATGTCGCTCGCCTGACTGAGGCTTGTGGTGTTTAATTTCAACATTCAGTTTCTGCATCAAACGAAAGCGGTAATCTTCCACCCCGCGCAAATAGCTGAGATGGGCGCCAAAACCCGTGCTGGCAAAGGCGCGCGACCAGGGCTTTACCGAGATCGTCGGTGACAGCAGGGCGAACATGCGCTGCACCCGATCTTGACGACGATACACCTTGTACAACTGATCGAAATGCCGCCTATTGCGCTCTGTGGAAAGCTTCTCACCATATTCATATTTAGCACCACGGAAGTTAATTGGCAGATCCGCAACGTCACTCACACCATAATTCGCCAACAGACCGGCCTTAAAGGCCTTCAGCCCTTGGTCCTTAGGGTCGTGAACGTCAACATCCTTCTCGGCATCCTCAATCAATGCCGACTTGAAAGCCACTGCCGAGGGTGTAGGTGCCAGGGTTTCAGCCACAGCCGGCGCCACCCGTGGCAGCAGAACAGTGGCAAAAGCCCAAAAGCCGAGCAGAACAACCAATGTCGTGCGGGCCGAGACAAACAGCCCCGATACCGCCACGGTGAGAGCACAAAACACAAATAAGTAGAGGACATAACCCGCGCTGAGCGCAGCAAAGGCTTTAACGTCTGCCTCGCTAACATCCTGTAAAAGGATCGCCGGCATAGTCACCCCGATCATCAGCACCATCAGTAAGCCCGCCATTGCCACTAAGGCCATGAGTCGTCCTGCGACCAACGCTGTAGTCGAGGCTCCAGCACCCAGCTCCTGGCGTAGCCGTGCTCGCGCAAGCTCACCGGACATCGTGGCGAAACCTGCAAGAATAATCATCAGGGGCGCGACCACCTGCAGTGTCCAGGCCGCAGAAAAACCGGTAAAACGACTGAGAGCAGCGCCACCTTCAATCGGTCGGTACCGAGCTGGATTCTGCACGTGCCCTTCGATAAATACCGATGAACCAACAAAATCAGAGATGCCCGGGTCAAAGGCCGCCAGGGGTCTCACTGGTGAATGTACAGCTCGACCGACATGGGCCGCATCATGAGGGTCGATGATGCCCTGGTCATGCCAAAGACGCGCCTCCTGCTCAGTAGCGGCCTGTCGTTCTTGTGCCTGTAACGCCAGACGAGCCGCATTGGAGACAAGCGACGCGCCGGCGAGCAATACCACCGCGAGAGTGAACCAAAGCAACCGCCGCTCGCGCCACATCAGCAGAAGCTGCGTCGAGGCCACACTGATTGTTTGAGACCAGAGCGACACCTGAGTGATTAACTTACCATTGGTAAGTTAGAGACAGAGAGGCAAAGCGTCCAAGGGCAGTCGCATTAGTGGGGTCGTAGCCCGTGCCTCGGGCATTTTCGACGAAGGGAGGATCCCGATCAAAAACATTCTGTATGTTCAGGGTAAGAGCTGTAGCCCCTACAAAGTGATAGCGAAGGTTTAGGTCCACTGTCGTCCAGGAATCCACTTTGGGGTCGTCTGAATTTGAGGGGTCGCGATAGTTGTCCACGTAATTCACAAACACGCTGCCCGCCAGCTTTTGACGGGCCAGCGTGACACCACTGCGCACCTTCAAATCTACCGGTAAGTACACGATATTCAAGACATCGGCTTCGGGTGACTCACTTGTGATCTCCCGCGTCGAGTCGATGATGTATGACGCGGCAAGACTCAGATCGATAAGATTTTCACCCACGTCGATACTGTACGAAATGTCTAGATCTACACCCTGTTGTGAAGTTGTCGCATTATTGCGTACTCGATTATCGAGGATAGCCTCGGTATCGTATTCATCCAGGTTTTCAGGCACTGCATACGGCCCAGCCCGGATAACACGGAACGAGTCCGCGGCCAGTCCCAACTGTTTAGCGTTATCGATTTCCTGTTGCGTCGGGTTGAAGGTCAGGATAGATGCATAAGGGTCAGTAGATTGAGAGAAAAGATTGGCAATACTACCCGGATAACCGCGATCAATCCGATCAGTGTAATCAATATGATAGTAATTCGCTTGAACCCTGAGGCCCTGAACTGCTTTAGGCGCAAATGAGAAACCGGCCGTCCAAGTCTCGGCTCGCTCGGGATCAAGGTCAAGGTTACCATTAGTGAGCATCATTGCGATGGTGCTACCGCCTGGAGCATTGGGGTCGGACAAGTTATACACATAGGCACCATTGTTCGTCTGCATATCCGTAAACACCGGTGCCCTGTAGGATTTCCCATAACTCGCGCGAAACGCCAGCCCCTCTGTCACCTCCCACAATAAGCCGTATTTCGGATTAGTGGTGGAACCGTAATCACTGTAATCATCGTAGCGTGCTGCGATGGTCACGGACAGACTTTGTAGACCAGGAAGATCTTTCAATAAAGGGATATTTAATTCACCAAAGGTGGAAGTAATTTCACGGCTCGGATTGAATGGACTTTCCAGGCCGCGATAGTCGAAGAAATCGTATTCGTCACGGCGATAACTAGTGCCGATAGCGGCGCTTACTGCCCCAGCGGGGAGCGTAAACACAACACCATCCGCGATCAGCTCCACGTAACCCGTGCTTGAGTCCATATCTGTTGGTGGTGCTTTGTCTGCCACGCCATCTTCAACGGTGGTGCGTTCGTACCTTACTTCATTTTCTCCATAGCCCATGTTCAGGCGCGCCTGCCACTGCTGAGGCAGATCCAGGGTGAACCCGGCAAATAAATCATATTGCTGAGTTTCAGGAGACAAGTTGGTGGTATCCCATTGACTAGCAATGTTCGTATCCATTTTGCGCTCGGCATAGGAGCCTGTCAGGTTAAGCGACAGAACATCGCTGAGCTGCTGAATGCCGTCAATATAAAGACTGTGCCGTTCTGATCCCGGATACAGGTCATAAGGTGTGTAGGCAACATCGCTGGCAAAGCCTTTGTCCGAAGCGGATAGGTTGCCCTGCTCCAGGTATTCATAATTGACGAGAACATGACCCTTATCCCATGACCAACCTGCGGTTTGAGATACTTGGTATTCATCCATATCTCCGCTGGTAACAGCACCATAGCGCAAGCTAGTTTCATAGCCAGTAAAGTCTCGTCGCGTGATGATATTGACAACACCGCCAATTGCGTCAGCCCCGTATATAGCAGAGGCACCATCGGTCAGAATTTCTACTCGCTCGACAGCACTCATGGGGATCAGTGACACGTCCACATACTGATGCCTGTTCGAAGAGGACACTCGATGGCCATTGATGAGGGTTAAGGTCGTTCCAGTACCAAGGCCTCGCAGATTAATGGACGTTCCCTGGCCGAAATTATTCCCGGTGTCACGATCCACGCCAAGGTTACCGACGTTAGCGCCGTTGGCTCCGCCACCAAAATTTTGTGGCAGTTTTTCAAAGAACTGTTGCATGGTCGCCGCACCGCTGTTTGCAATGTCTTCTTTTTCAAAAATGATCACTGGAGAAGAGCCTCCGGCAGAAATCCCACGGATATTACTGCCAATGACTGTTACTTCTTCTATTGGTGCGGAACCAGGTGGTGCGTCAACAGACGCGGAGAGCGCGTCGTTTGCCTGACGAAATTCACGGGGATTTTGGGTTTCCATGTTATCCGCAAACGCGGATAGGCTTAGCAAGGACACTACCGTGCTGCTACTCAGCATGGTAATCAGTCTGGCTTTGGACATATTTATCTCAAAATTATTGAAGGTTAATTGAAAGGGCAATAAAAGATACGATGTAACATATCAATATTAACAAGCAACAGAATCGTCGACAATCTATACTTTCGCTACAGCCCCCTACTGCTTCATGTCTTGTTAAGAGCGCCTAAGGGCGATCCGTCGATAAAATATTTCTTCGTCATATTGACAGTGATTTTGAGCGGGTTAACAGGAAATACCACCGCCGGCCTGGCTTTGTTTTATTTTGGGAAAAGGTCAGCAGTCAATACAAACTGACCGACTTATTCATTGCCTGCCCGTTTGTAAGCGTGGCAATATCGTCAGACACACATTACAAACACCTGACCTTTGACGGCGTATTACCGTGCCAGAGGGACGGGTAATATTTATCAGGAGAAAACAGTGCCCATTGCAATCACTAAGGAATCCATCGATCTCGGCTTAATTACCAAAGATGCCGCTGCCCTCATTAGCTTTTATCGGGACACCTTGGGCTTAGAGCAGGAGGGAGAAATGCCAATGCCGGGTGGTGGGCATATGACGCGACTAAAGTGCGGGACCTCAACTTTAAAGATTGTCGTTAATGGCAAAGAGCCGAAGGCGGTGGCTGCGCCTGGCGGGATTCGCGGTGCGACGGGTTTTCGCTATTTCACAATTTCTGTGAGCAATTTGGAGGCGGTAACCCAGGAGTGCCAGGCGGCGGGTTATACGGTGCCGATGCCGCCTACGGAGATTCGCCCTGGGGTTTCTATTTCAATGATAGAAGACCCCGATGGCAATTGGGTGGAATTATTACAAGCGAGCTAATCACCAGACAAGCTAGCTACTGGCTAGCCGGCCCTTTTCAAGCCAGGTGGCGAGCTCGGGTTCCAGTTTTTCGCTCATCACCTGGTGGTATAGCGCCAGCTCTTCAGTGCCGAGAATATCGCGCCACTGGCCACTGGCCCCTTTGTTAAAAAACTGGTTGGGGTCTTTCCAAATACCGTCCCCCACCTGTGGCGCCAACCTGTCGGCCTTGCCCTTCATGTTCTCAAAGGTGGCCGCAGCGACAAGCTCAGGCCACAAGGCATCGGCCACTTCAATTTCCAGAAACTCAGCGATGCGTTTCATTTCGCCGGCAAGGTCGGCTTTTAAATCGCTGTAGTGAACCATCAAAATATTGGGCAAATCTTTAAACTGCCAAAAGCTATTGACGTAATAGAGCACATCGGTATGGAAATTATGCCCAGGTTGCTCACTAAAACTGGAAGATATCCAGCGACGAAACCATTCACACTGATCCTCCACCGGCGGCTGGGGTGGATGCCATTCGCCGGTGGCATGTTTTTGTAAAGTCTCTAACGCCTCGGGGCGCATGTTCTCGACATGATTTTTTAAGGATAAAAAGGCATCTCGGGGGTCACGACCGACACAGATATATTTTGACTGCGCGTTGTAGTTGAGGCCATCGAGGGGGGTATGCGTTTTAATAAAGCGGCGGTGGGTTTGTTGCTCGAGCTGATTTAGCACATCCTCAGCGGAGGTGGTCAGCACATCGACCCAGGGAGAGCATTCGGTCAGACGTTTATCAAATTCAGTTTTCTGAAAAATCAACAGCGCACAAATCATTTGTGTCCAGGTCGTCCCACATTTAGCCGGGGTGGCAATAATGATGTCGTCGGGGCGAGATTTGAAATTATCCCAGCGGCTGCTCTCCATCACAAATTCGTTGTAGACGCGATGCTTAACCGGTGTTGTCTGTGAACTCATGTTTGCTTTCCATTTATTCATAATACGTATTGATCAGTGATTATCACCCACCCAACAGCCACTCGCAGCGCGGCTATTCGGTGCTATGCGCCTTAACGCCAACTTAACGCCACCTAACGTAACAACAGGTGCGGCACGGTGGCATTTTTAATCATATTATTCGTGGTACTACCGACAAAAAACTCCCGTAAACGGGAATGACCATAAGCACCCATGACCACCATATCGACGTTATGTGACTGCTGATAGCGATGCAGGGCCGGTTCAATTTCACCATCGAGTACGGCACATTGAATATCGTGACCCGCCTCACGAATGGTCTTTTCAGCCCATTCCATGTCTTTCTTTAAGGCCTGAGCATCTTTGCCCACTGATACCAGGTGCCCACTTAAACCCTTAAACAAGGGGCTGCCGGCAAGCAACTCCACCCCTTTACGCGTCATTGCACTACTGTTAAAAGCGAGCATCACCACCTGGGGCGGTTTAAATTCACCCAGAGCAATTAATATAGGGCGATGTAATGCGCGCACCAGCCGCTCGACATTATCACCGACATGAACACTATCATTATGCTCTTCGCCCTGCTTGCCGATGACCAGTAAGCGCGTGTCATCTTCCAGCTCAGCGAGGCTGTCCAGTAAATGCCCGTGACGCTGGCGCAGTACGGGTTCGGCAATGCCGCTGGCAACGACGCGCTGGCGGGCTTCTTCGAGCATCAACGCGCCCTGCTCCAGAGCCAGCTTATTGCGTCGAATATCGAGTTCAGCCAATTCACAGAGTAGGTGCTCCCGAGCATCGACACCCAACTTGCCGCTGAGGTCGTTCTCTACGGGGTAACGCGACTGATCGAGCACATGGAGTAGTGTCAGTGGCGCAGCAAGGCGCGAAGCCGCCCAGGCTGCGTAATCACAAACCGAAGTCGCCGCACTGGAACCATCGATACAGGCAATGACGTTATTCATCGTTCTCACTCCTCTTTGTTGCTGGAGAATGTCTCAGCACAGCATGACCGCTCGGGGCTCCCAGGTAAATGCTACGCATCAGTGGCCGCCCATCATTTTATCGACTGCATCAGATTTATCGTGCACCGCAAATTTGTCCACAAGTGTAGAACTCGCTTCATTGAGGCCAACGACTTCAACATCCGTGCCCTCACGACGCAACTTGATAATGACTTTGTCGAGGGCATCAATGGCGGTGAGATCCCAGAAATGCGCGCGATCCAGGTCAATCGTTACCTTGCTAACAGCCTCTTTAAAATCAAAGGACTCGGCGAACTGCGTGGCCGAGGTATAAAAAACCTGACCCACTACTCTATAAATACGGTGGTTACTATCGTCACCATCGTCCACGGTCACGTAAAAGATGCGGCCCACTTTATTGGCATAAAACAGCGCGCTCAGCACCACACCGACGCCAACACCGAGCGCCAGGTTATGGGTAAATACCGTGGTAATCACCGTCGCTACCATCACCACGCTACTGCTAGTTGGATGCTTACTGAGATTAACCAGGGACTCCCAACTAAAGGTACCGATGGAGACCATAATCATCACCGCCACCAGCGCAGCCATGGGGATCATCGACACCCACTTATCGAGAAAGACCACCAAAATGAGCAGAAAAACACCAGCCACCAAAGTTGAAAGCCGTGTACGGCCACCGGATTTCACATTGATGACCGACTGGCCAATCATCGCGCAACCGGCCATGCCACCGAGAAAACCCGCACTGATATTCGACAGGCCCTGCCCCGCGCATTCGCGGTTTTTATTACTTTCAGTATCGGTTAAATCATCGACAATGGTCGCGGTCATCATCGACTCCAGCAGGCCCACCGCCGCCATGGTGACCGACACGGGAAAGATAATCGCCAAGGTCTCCATATTGAGGGGGATATCGGGAATAAGGAAAACGGGCAAGGTGTCGGGCAGCTCGCCCATATCACCCACGGTACGAATATCGAGGCCCAGATACAATGAAATACCCGTCAGCACGACAATACAAATGAGTGGCGAGGGCAGGGTTTTATTCACCAGAGGAAATAAATAAATAATGCCCAGGCCACCGGCAGTCATTGCGTAAACATGCCAGGTGACGTCGATCAGCTCAGGTAACTGCGCCATAAAAATAAGAATAGCCAGGGCGTTGACAAAACCGGTCACCACCGAGCGGGAGACAAAACGCATTAGCGCACCGAGCTTAAAGAGCCCGGCAAAAATTTGTATCACCCCCGTTAACACCGTTGCCGCCATCAAATATTGCAGGCCGTGTTCTTTCACCAGCGTCACCATTAACAAAGCCATGGCGCCAGTTGCCGCAGAGATCATGCCCGGACGACCACCGGCAAAGGCACTCACCACCGCGATACAAAAAGAGGCATACAGGCCCACCTTAGGGTCAACACCGGCAATAATCGAAAAGGCGATAGCCTCAGGAATTAAGGCCAACGCAACCACTGTGCCCGCCAGTACATCACCGCGTATATTACTAAACCATGTGTCGCCCAATGAGTGGGTCATTGCCATCGAAGTCACTACCTCAAATTAATCGCTGATTCACGCCAATACATCGGCCAGCCATTGGCCACAACTGGTCGGCAAATCTTGTGGACTACCTATAACCAGCGGCGCTTACTGTTGATAAAAAAGAATTGATTGGGCTCAAGGGCCCGTTGAAGGGGCGCATAATAGCTAGGTTCACGACCAAGCTCAATTGAGCCCCTATTGAACCCCTGGAAAGTGCACTTAAAACATGATAATTCGCGCGTCTATTATTTTTAGACGCGTCTATCTTTAAGCACTCAATCTTTAAGCACTCAATGTTTAAGCGACTAAACCACTTTGCCCAGAGCGTTGAGAACGCGAGAGCGGAACTCCCGCCGATACAACACGCCCACCACCGTGGCTGAACCCAGCATAAAGATCCAGGGATTGAGGAACCACAAAAGGTAGGCCAGACTAAAATAATAGGCCCGTAAACCCACATTAAAGGCCTGGGCAGCGCGGGATATCACTTGCGCTGCGTAGGTAGAAAACCGCCGCTCTCCCGCCTCGTCGAGCTCATCCAACTCGGGGGCACGACCCATCAAAACAGCGGCAAAACCGTATTGGCGCAGTGACCAGGAGAACTTAAAGAAGGCATAGACAAACATTGCCGCTAGCAGTAAGAGTTTTGTCTCCCAGCCATGCTCACTCACGGCCATGGCAAAGGGCAAGTTGTCAGTGACTGCGACAATATCCTCACCTGAACCCAGTGCCGCTACCAGACCGGCAAGCACCAGCAAGGTAGAAGAGGCGAAAAAGGAAACATTGCGTTCCAAATTACCCAACAAAGCGGCATCACCGACGCGATTATCACGCTTGAGTAAGCTGTAGATCCAGGCCTCTCTATGGGTAGCCATTACACGCGACAGGCACGGGCGGCGACGCGACATTTTGCTTGAGAAAACGCTATAACCCAACCAGCAGAGAGCAAACCAGGACAGGGCCAGGGCATCAATCCCACTAAAACCTTTGATCAGTTCAGAACTCACGGCTATGACGAAGACACCTAGGCTAAAAAGGCCCGCAGAATAAACGGCTCTCTATTAAAAGTCCAAATACTTGAGCGTCAAAGCTCTTAAAAACCCAGACCCTTGAAAACCCAAGTTGCAAAGCCCGGAATGCCACGCTAATTGACCATATCAACGTCAAACCCGACGCCAATCCAATACAACCTGGAGGTTTTACACAATTGATTGACGGTATTGAGTGCACAATCTTATAACAGCAGATATATTAGCTACAGAATAATACGAATAATAAAACCGGGAGAGCAAATATGTATCCAGGTCTGTGGGCAAAAGAATTCCCTAACAAAGCTGCCGTTATCGATTCGGTTAGTGGTGCCACCACAACGTATCGCCAATTGGACGAGCGTTCCAACCAGCTGGCCCAGTTAATGTGGGCCAAGGGCCTGCGCCCCGGCGATCACGTTGCCATTTTTATGGAGAACAATCTGCGCTACTTTGAGGTTATCTGGGCCGCTCTGCGCTCGGGCCTCTACTTAACCACGGTCAATCAATATCTGACCGACGAAGAAGCGGGCTACATTGTCGATAACTGTGGCGCCGAAGTACTGATAGCCTCCAGGCGTCTGGGGGAGGTGGCAGAAGGTCTTAAAAGGTTCGCGCCCAACTGCCACACCTGGTTAATGGTCGATGGCACGGTTGATGGCTATGAAGCCTACGAAGACGCCATTGCCCGCTACCCGGCGGAAAATCTCGCCGCCGAACCATCCGGTCTTTTTATGCTCTACAGTTCTGGCACCACGGGGCGGCCCAAGGGTATTCTGCGCCCTTTGCCCGAGTGCAACATCGCCGACAACCCTGGTGCTGTCGGCACCTTGCAGCAACAAATATGGGGCGTCGATGAGCATGCCGTTTATCTCTCGCCCGCGCCCCTCTACCACTCGGCACCGCTATCCTTTTGTACCGGCATTCAGGCCAACGGTGGCACGGTTATTATGATGCCCAGGTTTGACGAAATTGGTGCACTGGCGGCCATTGAGAAATACCGGGTTACCCATAGCCAGTGGGTACCGACCATGTTTACCCGTCTGTTGAAAATGCCCCCCGATCAACTGCAAGATTTCGACCTGTCGTCCCACCGGGTCGCGATACATGCCGCTGCACCCTGTCCCGATGGTATCAAGCGTCAGATGCTCGAGTGGTGGGGGCCCATTATTCATGAATATTACGGTGGCAGTGAACTCAATGGGCTCACCCATTGTGCCCCTGAGGAATGGCTCAAACACCCTGGCTCAGTGGGCAAACCCATTCTCGGCGCCCTGCATATCTGTGCTGAAGATGGTAGCGAGTTACCTGCGGGTGAACCGGGCTTGATTTATTTCGAACAACCGATAATCCCTTTCGTCTATCACGGTGAGGAGGCTAAAACCAAAGAGTCCCAACACCCTGAACATCCCAATTGGAGCGCGCTGGGTGACATTGGCTATGTCGACGAGGAGGGTTTTTTATACCTCACCGACCGCGCCACTTTTATGATCATTTCCGGCGGCGTGAACATCTATCCCCAGGAGATAGAAGACGCTCTGATCATGCATAATAAAATTGCCGACATCGCAGTGCTTGGTGTCCCCAACGAGGAAATGGGAGAAGAAGTCAAAGCCGTGGTTGAAACCCCTAAGGGCGTTGCCGGAGACGCTGCCCTGGCCGCTGACATCCTCGCCTATGCGCGGGAACATATCGCCCACTATAAATGCCCCAAAAGTGTCGACTTTATTGACCAGCTCCCACGCCTTCCCACGGGTAAACTCTACAAGCGTATTCTCAAGGATAAGTACTGGGGGATAACTGATTCGCGCATTGTTTAACGGTAAAAAGCATTGGCAGACTGATACACAGGGCAGACTCGCTGTCGACCCCACATAAGACAGATGACGACCGAGAATGGTGGCTACCGAAAGACGTGGATCTACTGTATTGCGCTCGAATTATTGCACCGAAACCAGGTGGCGATGGAGAAGCGATCCCGCTGCGTGGGCCGGACTTCATGGGGAAAATCTTCACTTAAAAATACCACGATAGTGCCAAAGCTCGGTGTCACTTTCATCGCGGCCTGACCTTCTTCTTCCCTATACAGCAATAATTCACCACCGTTATTAGCCAGCCAGTCACGGTTTAAATACACCACCATCGACAGCACGCGGTTGGCCTGCCCCTTAAAGGCGTCACTATGCTTTTTATAAAAATCACCCGGCCCATAGTGGGCGAAATGGCTTTCGGTGGAAGATAAGCCTAAAAATAAACGGCGATTGAGAAACACCTTTAGCGATTCAAGCCAGTCCAGCCAGGCTCGTTCAGCAGCCGTTGCACCATTGATCCAGACAATGTCGTCGCTGCGTATCACCTGATTTAACTGATGTTCACTGTTTCTGCCAATGCCTGCTTGTTTAAAATCGCTGGCAGGCATTGCCTGAACCTGATCAGAGAGTTTATCGAGCAGAGGCTGCGGTAATGCTTTGGCTTGGATACTGTAGCCGCTGTCAGCGATGTCCCTGGCGATAGCGTCGAATAAAGCGGCGTTATTATCACACGGAGAATGAGCCACTTTATTCATTGTTAAGCATTTTGCTTTAAACGCTGGCGGGCCAACACCCAGCGATGTATCTCACTCGGGCCTTCGTAGATACGCATTAAGCGCACCCGTTGCGCCATTAAGTGTAGCGGCAGCTCTTTGGTCATACCCATGGCGCCGTAGGTTTGCATGGCCCAGTCGATAGCGTCGGTAGCCAGCTCGGTGCCGTAGAGCTTTATCATGCTCGCTTCGGTGCGCACATCGCCACCATCATCTTGCTTGGTGGCAGCATGCCAAAGCATTAATTGCAGACAATGGCAGCGGGTTTCCAGGTCGGCCACCCACCATTGAATGGACTGGCGGTCGGCCAGTCGTTCACCAAAGGTCTCACGCTGATTGGCGTAGTCACAAAGCATGTCGAGCGCCCGACGGGCAGTCCCCAGACACCAGGCACCCATTTCTAAGCGCCGCACAATAAGCCGCCATTGCATGGGCGCAAAACCCTGACCTTCAACACCCAGCAATTGGCTGGCGGGCAGGCGGCAATTATCGAAGACAATCTCGTAATTGTAGTGGCCGCCAATCAATAAAATTTTGCGGGCAATTTCCAGCCCTGGCGTATCGCGGTCAACAAGAAAAGCAGAGATACCACCCCGCGAACCTTTTTCAGGATCTGTCACCGCCATCACGATAGTGAAGTCCGACTTGTCCATGCGGCTGATCCAGATCTTGCGTCCGTTCAGCACCCAGTCATCACCATCGCGCACAGCGCGAGTGCTCATACCCGCGGGGTCGGCACCCGCACCGGGTTCTGAAATCGCGATGGCAGATATCGTTTCACCTCGTGCATAGGGCTCTAAGTACTTCTCTTTCTGCTGGTCATTAGCCGTGGCTAGCAGCATGTGTAAATTGGGCGAGTCTGGCGGAAAGGTAAAGGGCGTAATGGTGCGCCCCAGTGCTTCATTAACACCCACCAGCGCTATGGCGGGTAGATCGGCACCACCGGTTTCTGCCGGGCAATCAAGTCCCCATAAGCCCAGCTCGCGGCATTTATCGTGCAACGGGGCCAGCTCTGCATCTGTCAGCTCGTGACTGCCACCGAGGGCCTCGCGCTCGAGCACAAGGGCCTCAAGCGGCATCAGCTCGTTCTCAACAAATTTATTAACTGTTTCATTGAGTAAGCGGAATTCTTCATCCAGTTGAAAGTCCATGCCGATGCCTCCCGTGCCTTATTTTAAAATGACCGCTATCACTTATTCGTCTTCAGCGGGTCGATAGACCTTAATGGGGTGATATTCCTTTTGGAACCCGGGCTGGTCTTCCCACTTCAAACCATTGATCAAGCCTCCGTCAACCACCATCGCCTGTCCGGTCACAAAGGTCGAGCGATCGCCCGCCAACCAACAGGCCATTTGCGCGATGTCGTCGGGAATACCAGCGCGGGGAATAGCCTGGGTTTTGCCGAAGCTGGGCAGCGCTTTTTTGATTAACTCGTCAGAGCGGCCCACCGTATTAGCGGCCAATGGTGTGGCAATAAAACCAGGACAAATAGCGTTGACGCGAATATGGTGCTCGCCCAACTCCATAGCCACAGACTTGGTCATGTGAATCACCGCCGCCTTGGCACCAGCGTAGGCGTGGGGGCTGTAGCCCGAGGCCAGACCAGCGACGCTACCGGTATTAATAATACTGCCGCCACCCTGTTTTTTCATAATGGGAGCTGCATGTTTCATACCGAGGAAAACACCCCGAACCAACACGTCGTAGGTCATGTCGAACTCGTCGACAGGCGTCTCTTCCACAGGACCAATGACGCCGCCAAAACCGGCGTTATTAAAGATGATATCGAGTCGACCCCATTGGCTGACGGCGAAATCAATGGCCGCTTTGACCTCTTCTTCCTGACGTACTTCCACTTTGGCAAATACCGCTGCATCGCCCAATTCTGCAGCCAGCGCTTCGCCGCGCTCCACCTGCATGTCGGCGATCACTACACGAGCGCCCTCTTCAATAAATAAGCGTACGGCGCGTTCACCAATACCACTGGCACCACCGGTAATTACTGCTACTTTGCCATCGAGTTCGGCCATGTTTTTTCTCCTCTTACTTTACTGAGTTTAAATGTGTGTCTATCTGCAAGCGAAGTTTAGATCACCCGCTTACTACGCAAGTCGGCTATTTCTTCATCACTGTAATTTAATGATTTCAACAAACTATCGGTGTGCTCACCCAGTGCTGGTGGCTGGGTTTTAATACCACCGGGGGTGCGCGACAGAGTAATTGGGGTGTCCATGACCGGCACCGGTTTGTCGATGCCGGGGATATCCACATCCACCAGCATACCCGCTCCCTTCACCTGAGGGTGCTCGAGCACTTGCTGGGGCGAGAGCACTTCGCCACCGGGGATACCCGCCGCTTCCAGCTGATCCAGCACCTCTTGCGCGGTCCGCTCGGCACACCAGCGCGCCATGCGCTCGCTAATCACAGCGCCATTGGCGCCCCGTGCATTGTCGTCAACAAAGCGAGGGTCTTCCAGCCATTCCGGCTCCCCCATTAACTCAACCCAGCGTTTGAACAAAGGGTTGCCGATACTTTGCACCATGACCCAGTTGTCTTTGGTTTGAAACGCATCGGCGGGGGCGCCAGTGGGCGCACGACTGCCGGTGGAAACACGGTTTAGGCCGAGAACAGCTTGCTCCATCACCACCGGGTTAGTAATGGTCAGCGCCGTATTGAGTAAAGCACCCTCGACAATCTGGCCCACGCCACTGGTCTTGCGCTCGTAAAGCGCCAGCACGGTACCGAGGGCACAGAGCATGCCGGTGCTGTAGTCGACATAGGGGCCAAAGTTTTTCATCGGCTCGCCTTCATGGCCGGTCAAATACATATTGCCGGACATGGCCTGGGCGACACCGTCAAAACCGAGTTTTTCGGCAAACGGTCCCTTCGAGCCAAAGGCCGAGCAAGTGGTGAGAATAATATCGGGTTTAATGGCTTTCAAGCTGTCGTAGTCGAGACCCATCGCAGGCAAAGCGTGGAAGGGCATATTGACCACCACCACATCAGCGGTTTCGATTAAACGGCGAGTGACCTCCTTACCATCGGGCTTGGTGGGGTTGAGGGTCAAACCCAGCTTATTGCGGTTATTGTGAATATAGTGGGCGCCGTATTCTTCAGTCAGCGGTGCCACGTAACGGTCTTCACTACCGTCAATTTTTTCAATGCGAATCACTTCGGCACCGAAATCGGCCAACAGAGAGGCGCATTGCGGCCCGGCTACATAGCGCCCAAAATCGAGCACGCGAATGCCCTCTAATACTCCCGACATGTTCTTTCCCCTGAAATTTATAAGTTAGAAAGCCTGTTAGTTGAAAGACTCAATTGGCAAGACGACAAACAGGCTCCGTCAAAAATGCTTGAAGGCATGATAAACCCGGTGCGAGAACAGAGCTATAGCGAGGGCATAAAAGACCCAACGGAAGTCGGGGCCAAAAAACCGAGTACAAAAAAGGTGACGAAGCTATCGTCACCTTTTTTATCGTAGGTGCTACTGCAGTCAATAGACCAGCGGGAGCATCTATTAACTTTGCATCATGCTGAAAGGATTCAGCTTTGACATACCACCATCGACCAACATTGTCGTACCGTTAACATAGTCGGCGTCGTCGGAGGCCAAAAAGCACACGGCTTTGGCGATATCATCGGGCTGGCCCACTCGCTTGCAAGGCAGGAGCTTGGGAAATTCCTCTTTTAACATCGCAGAGGCTTCATCACCATAAACGTTGGGCAAAATGGGCGTGTCGATAAGACCCGGCAATACCGCATTGTGGCGGATACCCGGCACGCTAATCACACTGTCCTGGGTGAACTTCAGCACCGCCGCCTTGCCAATGCCATAGGGACAGTAATTATCGATAGAGACAATAGCCGCCGCCGAGGCGATATTAATGACCGAACCATTACCCGCTGCGCGCAGTAATTTAGCACCGTGCTTAACCAGAAAAATTGGCGCTTTCACCAGCACCGTCATTTCGGCATCGTAGCTCGCCTCCTCAACATTTTCAGGATTTTGGAAGTTGGCGAAAGCCGCATTGTTGACCAGCGTATCGAGCCGACCAAATTCGTTTTCAACATCGGCCATTAAGGTTTTTATTTCAGGCACTTTGCAGATGTCACACACTTTTGACACGTACCTGTCACCCAGCTCATTTGCGGCTGTAGCCAGGTTCTCTTTATTAATATCAACAGCAATCACTGTTGCACCACCGTCGATAAACCGCTTGGCGGTACCCAAACCAATACCTGAAGCGGCACCCGTCACCATCACGACCCAAGAATCAAACTGCATAATATTCCCCTGTTTTAATTATGATTAGAATTTCAGAATAAGTTTAGCGAGGATAGTCTAACTCAATTATGGCAAGGTGTTTCCACAGTGGTCATCGTTATACTAGCTATACAAGGGACTTGCTGCGAGGTTTACTCAGGGGGCCACTGATGACGCGGCATGGCCTCCAGCATTTCATTAATCTGCTGAGCACTCAGTTCCTGAGTTGCCAGTAGCTGCTGGGCAATAAGCTGCAGGTAATGGCTGTAATCTCGAGCTGTTAACAAGGTAAGAATATCGTCAGCCAGCCTGTCGAGAATGTTTTTATGCTTGTACGACGTATCCAGACTCTGGGGCTGCGGCAAGCTCAGCCTCAAGCGTTCGAGGAGGAGGAGTTCAGACAGTGCATCGCGATAGTCCTGACCACCGGCCATCTCACGATAGGGTATTTGCTGGTGAATAGCCTGCGCCATCGGCCCTGCCAAACGAATACGGGTGGTGACCAGAGTCTCGCGCACCGCCAGTGGCCAACGTTCATGAAGCCTGTCAAGATCGAGATGCACTTCCTGAATATGTGGAGTCGGGGCAAAACGCACATGGCTGCGCTCGCCCCTGTCGCGTGAACTGAGAGGTCGAGTTTGCAAATAAGCGCCATAGACTTTGCGGCCATAATAATGAGCCAGCAGTACATGACCCGCTTCGTGGGCCGCAATGACGTCGAGGTCAATCACTTCAACACCCTTGTTCTCGTACATCTGAACAGGCACACCTGCGTAATCACGCGCTATTATTTTCAATCCAAAGATTATGACAAAACGTTTATCTTTACCATCTTCACCCTTAGAATCTTCAGCCCCACATCAAAGCGAGTCGCTAATGTCTTCAGGCACACTACCCCCAACCTCCGTCTCTATCGACAGCGTTTACAACGGCCCTATTCATTGTGGCAATGGAGGTTATATCAGTGGCCTGCTCGCGGCTTTTATTGAAGGTGATGCTGAGATCCGCATCAATGCAGCCTTTCCGGTAGAGACTCCTCTGCAGGTAAAGCCTAACGATGAGGGTATCAGCGTTTATCGCGATGACAAATTACTCGGCAGTGCTCGCAGTATTCAGCTCGACCTTGCTATCCCCACCCCGCCGAATTTGGCGAGTGCTGCTGCTGCCAGTCAGCGCTTTGACTTTATTCACGCCTCTGACCCCAGGGGCTGCTATGTGTGCAGTCCCTTACGCAGTGAAGAGAATGGGCTGCGCGTTTTTTGTGGTCCCTTAAGTGAAGTCGTCGCGCCAGAACCGAGCATTGACTGGCCCACAGAAATCGAGAAAAACCTCGTTGCCACCGTCTGGCGACCCTCGGATAAATGTTGCAATAACGAGGGCAACATCGACAACATTTATGTCTGGTCCGCTCTGGACTGCCCCGGCGCCTACGCTATTAAAGCCGCCGAAGCCGATGCCGGCCTGCAATTACTCGGCACTTGCAGTGGCAGTATCAAAACACCGCTTAAACCGAACGAAGACTACGTTATCAGTAGCTGGAAAATATCGCCCAACAGTGGCCGCAAGCGTTTTATGGGCGTTGCCATTCACGACTGCGCTGGTGAATTAATGGCTTGCGCAAAGCAGATTTGGTTTGACATGGGCAGTACTCTACCTGGTTAATCAGGTAGTCGTATAAGGGCTGAGGCAACAACTACGCTCAAAACTCTTCACGCAAGGCCCTCTCTTGATTAAACGATAGTTTTTAATTATCTTAGAAATCGCTAGTCAGTCCAACGAAATGGTTTAAATAGCCTCGATACAATAACAACAAACATTCTCAGGAGCAGCAGGCATGACGGGGAAAGACACCTCATTAACGATGGCAGATATTGACAAACTCGCCCTCGAAATAAGTGCACCCAGCGGACCAGGTACCCAGGACTGGGATATGGGCAGCTCACATACAAAAACGGTCAACGACGCCGTCATGGACGCGCTTCGCACCAACAAAGGCAAAATTCCCGGCGAGCTGGAAGATGTACCCGCACTGATCATCACGACGACTGGCGCTAAAACAGGCAAAAAGCGCACCCTGCCACTGGCCTGCCAGGAAATTGATGGACGGCTTATTATTATCGCTTCCATGGGCGGGGCTCCACGCAATCCACCCTGGTTTCACAACCTGCTTCACTGCCCTGAGGTGTTGGTCGAAAAAGATGGCGAAACCTTTTCAGCCCGCGCAGTAGTCACCGAAGGTGATGACCGCGACCGCCTATTTCAAACAGTTTGCGAGAACCTACCTGTATTTGCGACTTACCAGGGACGCACTGAAAGAATCATTCCTGTTGTTGAGCTAATCCGGCAGTGAGTTTCAGGATTGCTTGTTTTTAACAGTCTCTGAAAACAGCTTGAGGGCGAGATTAGCAGACCCGCCTAACCTGATAGGAAACTGTATTACCAGTTAAAGTATCGAATGAAAGAGTATAATAAGACTTCGCCTGAACCTATTTAATCCTCCACGTTCATACTATGAAGTACCCAGGCTAGACCTCAAACATTTTCTCTCCCATTCAAGGAATCGCCATGAACAAAATCCAACAATTTAGCTGCGCCCTCCTCTGCACCGCTCTGTCATTCAGTGCCCACGCCGAACAATTCGAGCCACTCTCGGATAGTGCCAGTGCGCAAGCCACTACCAGCACAACTCTCGATCAGGCTGCCACTGGTGTCAGCGCTCTCGACATGATCCCATTGCTTACCAGCTCTTTGGGTGTCAATAAAAACCAGGCGGAAGGAGGTCTGGGTTCTTTATTGGGTTATGCCAAAGATCAGCTTTCATCCACTGAGTCCTCTCAACTATCCAGCGCCCTGCCCGGTCTCGAGACTTTAGTCGGTATGGCCCCAACGGTTGAACCAAAAAACGAGCAACAAAGTGGGATTGGTGGCCTTTTAAGCACTGCCGCACAGTACAACGATTCTTTAAAAAGCATTGATCAACTCAACCAACAATTCCAGGCCCTTGGTCTCGAACCCGAAATGATTGGCCAATTTGCTAACACGGCTATGCAGTATTTGAATAGCACTCAGGGACAACAGGCAGGGGCTCTTTTAAAACAGGGCTTGAGCGCTTTTCTATGAACTGAACCAGCACTTTATTGAGTAAAACAGATACCCAGCCCTCCGGCTGGGTGACACATTTAAGAGCTGGCTTCCTGGCTAAGGACATCCTCTCTAACCATTCAAACGTCGCTTAACCAGCAGTCCTTTGCGTTTTTTACAGATCTAGTCTTGATACATCGCCCTGCCTTGAGACAAGTTTATCCAGCCTCTGGCAATTCGATAAATAATCCAGAGCGCGACGAGCGGCAGTACCAGATAACCGATAAAAACAAGAAGTAAGACAAAACCAATCATCGCCCACAGCACACTGAACCAGAAAGTGCGTATCTGCCAACGGAAGTGAGACTCAAGCCAGGTCCCTTCAACCTCCGGTTGCTTGATATAGTTAATAATAAGCGCGGCTATAAAAGAAATACCAATGAAAAAAGAAGCTGCCTGAAGTACATAAACCACCATCGTCATCGTTTTTAGCGACTGCTCGTCTTGCTCCTCTACTGTACTGACTACCCGCTCGCTGACTACCCGGCTTTTCTCGTCCATGTTGTTATTCATGAATAACACCTCATCTGTTTAAATCATTAAACGCCCATCTTAAATAACAGGAGACGCTTTTTTCTCCTGAAGCCAACGCTTAATTGCGGGCACCAGAGGCCAGCAGACGACCGATAATAATACGCTGCACTTCTGATGTGCCCTCAACAATTTGCATGATCTTGCTGGCACGAAAAATACTCGCCACCGGGTAGTCTTCCATTACCCCGTTACCACCCAGTATTTGCACCGCGTCACTGGCGCACTGTTCAAGTATTTCTGAGGCATAAAGTTTGGCGCTGGCGGCTTCAAAAGTATGGGGGCGCCCTTCATCTTTCAGCCAGGCCGCCTTTAAATAAAGGGTACGAGCCATTTCAATTTTGACGGCCATATCGCTGAGCTTAAACTGTACGCCCTGAAATTCAAAAATCGGTTTGCCAAATTGTTCGCGTTCTCGCGCATAGGCCAGGGCATGGTCTAGACAGGCCTGAGCTGCGCCCACACAAGCGGCGGCAATACTGATTCGCCCGGTTTCCAGCACGGCAAGGTGCTGAGCAAAGCCCCGGTTTGGATCACCGAGTATGCTGTCTTTAGGAATACGACAGCCATCAAAAATCAATTCGTTAGTGGTACCGGATTCAAAAGCAATTTTGTCGTAAGATCGACCCACCACTAAACCAGGGGCGTCTTTGGGTACGATAAAGGTCACAATTTGTTCTTTGCCTTCGATCTCAGCACGGGCAGCCACCACCACCAATGAGCAATTATCAAGACCGACGTTAGTAATAAATTGTTTACTGCCTTCTAACACCCACTCTTCGCCATCGAGCTCGGCGCGCATTTTCAGACTGCCCGCATCGGAGCCGCTGCTGGGTTCGGTCAACGCAAAAGCACCAATCGCTTTACCAGAGCACAAATCAGGTAGCCACTGTTTCTTTTGCGCATCGGTGCCAAAACGGTCAATTTCCTGAGCGACAACACTGCTGGTGACATCGAGTAAGGTGCCGAGGGCGATATCTGCCCGCGACACCTCTTCAATCACTAAATGCATCGACACCCAATCGCCACCACCGCCGCCATACTCCTCGCTGAAGGGTACGCCCATGAAACCCATATCGGCCATTTTCCCGAGGATGTCGTAGGGCACATCGTTACAGGTCGAAAGCTTTTGAAATTCGGGGGCGATCACCTCAGCGGCAAAACGCCGGGCCATATCGCGAATAATGCACTGCTCTTCATTTAAATCAAAATTCATAGTGACTGCCTGTCTGTCTGTCTGTAAAAGTAACAGTTAATAAGGACTGGGTATCTATTAGCCCTTATAAACTGACTCACTAATCACTTGCCAAGTCACTTCTGATTGACCAGCCCTTTGGCTGGTCATCGCCCCGACCACTGATTAACAGCCAGTCAGGTATCACGCCTTGTAAGCCATAACGCTATTTAGCCCAGGGTAGCTCTGTATCTAAAGCCGCACCCATTTGTTCCAGATACGGAACCGGGTTACCGTTTAATAATAATTCGCCACGGTTAAAGTCCGCATGGCTTTCTATGCCCTGTTCGGTCACCACAGCATAGCCACTCACGACGGGTATTTGCGCCATATCCTTTAAATTTGTGTCAGCAAAAAACGCTTTGTCGACACTCGCTTTAAGATCAACCTGACAAGCGGTAAGCAATTGGCGAAAGGTCTTTTTAGCCATCAAACCCTCTGCATCTACCCATTCAAAGGCAATGTCTACACCAGCACTCGCATCACCTTTGCCAAGCGTAAAACCGTAATCAAATTTAAGCCCCTGCTCCACCAAGGCGGCCATAGCTAACATATAGGTATCAAAGTTTTGTTCATTGAGGGCCTCGAGACTGGATACCCCCTTGTTACTTAACAGCGCAACATACATTTGGTGATTCAGTGTTTGATTAATAACTGAAAATTCTCGGGTTGCCTGTTCGTTTAAACCTTCGTAGCTGATGTCGAAACGAAAATTGAGGGGCTCGCTAAACATAGCCTTTAAATTCTCATCATCAGAAGCTATAGATTTGACAATAAAATGGGCATTACCGTACAAACCGGCATCATTTTTATCATTATCACTGCGTAAGGTAATACCCTCGATCCGACTCTCTGAGCCTTTAGAACGCGTGATAACATTATCCAACGTGTATTCAAGTTCACCTGTCAGCATACTACCCGCGTAGAATTCGGTAATATCCGTCGTTAAGGTAGAAGGAGCAATATCGACCGTTAGCGCCTCATTTTTGTCTTCAAAAGAAAGCGCACCAAATTTAACGGTACTCTTTAAGCGAGAAAAATCCTCATCACTGCTAAACGTCGAAATCACTCCGTTTTCAAGGCTCACAGAGTGACCATCATTGGAAAAAGTAAAAGGTGCCAGTTCCAGGCCAATATCCTGCCCACCCCATAAGCCAAGTAGGAAGTGTCCACTTAATGGTCGACGCTCTCCAAAACTGTCAAGAAACTCTTTAGCCTCTTTGTTCTCATCCACCAAAAAAGTCATGTCCGGTGTAAACGCAATGTAATAGGCTCCCAATTTCAAACCATCGGGTGTCAGCATTATTGGACCGTGATAAATATCCAGGTCTACATCGACGACCAGTGCCTCCCTATTCTCGCGATCAATATTCAACTGTATACGGGACTGGCTCGAAAAAAACCCAGAATCATACGAGTGCTTATTGAGTGAAACGGGCAGCGTCTGCTCGAGAAGAACCGTATTAATTTCTGCAATTTGATCATCCACCTTGCTACTGGCAGCTCGACCAAAAAACATGACGCCCGTAACCCACAACCCGACTAGAACCAACAACCCAAACGTTAATACCTTTTTCATAACACTTCTTCCTTGCCTCGATAGGCTTTGTGGTCTTGAACATTAAAAAATGAGCGCAAAAGAGTAACCCAATTAAAACTTGGCCAGCAGCAGAATTTGTGGGCCGGTTGGCACGCTTAAGCATCTGTCACGACTTCTCATGGCCAGCGAGTCATTGTCGGTTAAACCTATTCGCCGGTAAATGGAAGTTAGCCGATAGATGAGGGTTAGCCGATAGATGGAAGGAATTCTCTGAGAAAACGTCAAGCTCACCGCTGATACCATCGCGATACCCACTGCGCCGCAAAGGGTCGATATACGTCCAGGCGGTTTGTCTCACCGAAACTGACTAGCCCGTAAATTGCTCGTCAAAGGCTTGCGTCATCACTTCCAGCTCATCCTGCAAGGCCAGCCACTCTTCTTCCAGCGTTTGCAGTGCATTCTTACCCTCGCCCTGGGCCTTCATGAGTTGATTCAGAGCCTCCACTGGCTGGTCGGTATAGAGGGTGGGATCGGCGAGTTGTTCGGCAAGGCTTGCAAGCGTTGCTTCCAACTTGGCCATATTTTTCTCGATCGCATTAATTTTTTTGCGCTGGGGGGCGGCCTGCCTGCGGAATTCGGCCTGCAGGCGCTTTTGTTCTTGCCGGTCGGGAGCTTTATTAACCCGGCCAGGTGTGGTGTTACTGCCCCCCCCTTCGGTGTTTTCTTCTGTGCTCACACCTGAGGGTTGCGGGGCGCTTTTAATTTGCAGGCGCTGGTAGTCATCAAGATCGCCGTCAAAGGGCCGCACCTCGCCATTGGCAACCAGGTAAAGCTCATCGACTACGGTGTGCAACAAATGGCGATCGTGAGAAACAACGACAACAGCACCGGGGAATTCTTGCAGGGCGAGGATTAGCGCTTCGCGCATATCGACGTCGAGGTGATTCGTGGGCTCATCCAATAACAAAAGATTGGGCCTTTCCCAAACCAGCAGCGCCAGTGCAAGACGCGTTTTTTCTCCGCCAGAAAGTGGGCCAACAGGGGCCAGTACGGCGTCACCGCGGAAACCGAAAGTCCCGAGGTAGTTACGCAGCTCTTGCTCTTTTTTACCCTCCGCGATGCGTTGCAGATGGAGGAGGGGGCTAGCATCAAGATCCAGCGCGTCGAGCTGTTGTTGGTCGAAATAGCCGACCTGTAATTGCCGCCCCCGGTCGACATCGCCACTAATCGGCTGAATGACCCCGGCAAGCAATTTCACTAGGGTCGATTTACCGGCACCGTTGCGACCGAGTAAGCCAATACGCGACCCTGGTAACAAGTTGATGTGGATCTGTTTAAGAATAAGGGTGTCGCCATACCCCGCTTGCACCCGATCAAAGCTAATCAGCGGCGAGCAGAGTTCCTCGGGAGCAAAGAAGCGAAAATCAAAGCCACTGGCGGCATAAATAGGCGCGGCGGCCTGGAGTTTTTCGAGCGCCTTCACCCGACTCTGGGCCTGCCGTGCTTTAGTCGCCTGATAACGGAAGCGATCGACGAAGGCTTGCAGGTGGGCGCGCTGGCGTTGTTGTTTGGCAAACACGGCCTGTTGTAGCATGAGGCGTTCACCACGCTGGCGTTCAAAACTGGAATAATCACCCGAGTAAGTATCCAGGGTTGCACCATTAAAGTGGATAATGCCATCCACCAGATTATCGAGAAACTCCCGGTCGTGGGAGATCACGATTAAAGTACCCGGATAGCGTTTGAGCCAGCGCTCAAGCCAAACCACGGCTTCTAAATCGAGGTGGTTGGTGGGTTCATCGAGCAGCAATAATTCAGAGGGTTTGAGCAGGGCACGAGCCAGGTTGACCCGCATGCGCCAACCCCCGGAAAAACTCGACACGGGCTGTGACTGAGCGTCGTGTCCAAAACCCAGACCCGCCAATAGTTGCGCAGCGCGAGGCTCCATGGAGTAACCATCGAGAGCTTCATAGCGGTGGTGCCAGTTAGCCAGCACATCACCCCCGACGGCTTCGGCTTCGCCCTTTTCAGCTTCAAGGGCACGGTACTCGCTATCACCGTCAATGGTGTATTCCAGCACTGAGCTGGGGATACTCGGGGTTTCCTGATCAACGCTGGAAATTCGCCAGTGCGCGGGAAAGCCAATATCACCGGCATCGGCGTGTAGCTCGCCTTTTAACAGCGCAAAAAGGGATGACTTGCCCGAGCCATTGGCGCCAATAAGGCCGATTTTTTGGCCATCATGAACACGCAGGTTGGCGTTTTTTAACAGGCTTTTATTGCCGCGAATCAGTTCGAGATTTTGCGCTGTAATCATTGTTGTTGATCAGCCCGTTGTGAGATTAACGATGTCTATTTTATTGGGATTAAAATCAACGGCATCTTCACCACGCTGTAATTTAAGACCGGTGAAATCGAACAAATGGGTATCGGCCAATTGCGACGGAGCTACATTTTTAATAGCGGAGAAAATCGTCTCCATGCGGCCCGGGTATTCTTTCTCCCAGCCCTGCAGCATTTCCTTAATGAGCTGGCGCTGTAATTTCTCCTGCGAACCGCAAAGATTGCAGGGAATAATAGGAAATGCTTTGTGCGCAGCCAACAGTTCGAGATCCTTTTCACAACAATAAGCCAGTGGGCGAATCACGATATTCTTTTTGTCGTCACTCAATAATTTTGGCGGCATGGATTTTAACTTGCCACCAAAGAACATATTCAAAAACAGGGTTTCAATCATATCGTCGCGGTGGTGGCCCAACGCAATTTTTGTGGCGCCGATTTCCTGAGCAAAACCGTAGAGACTGCCACGCCGCAAACGAGAACATAAACCACAGTATGTTTTATTCTCGGGCACGCGCTCCGTGACAATACTATAGGTGTCTTTTTCGAGGATATGAAAAGGTACACCCTGCTCAGTGAGGTATTCAGGCAATACATGCTCGGGGAAGCCCGGCTGTTTCTGATCGAGATTAACCGCCACCAGTTCAAAATCAATCGGCGCTGTTTTCTGTAAATTGCGCAATACATCGAGCATACCAAAGGAGTCTTTGCCACCCGACAAACAAACCATCACTTTGTCGCCCGCTTCGATCATATTGTAATCAGCAATCGCAGTGCCGACCTGGCGGCGCAAACGCTTTTGCAGCTTGTTCAGCTCATGACGATCTTTGCGGGGCTGGTGTGTCACGGGAATTACCTACGGACTAAAAGGGCGCGCTATTGTAAAGGTTCAGCCAGGCACATACCAAGCACGGCCGCCAAAACCCCTAACACTAAAACGCTGTTGGTTAATCGAACCATACACACTGGCACTCTTTAAGAAGCCAAGGGGGAAGCCGTTGCTGAACTGTTAATGAACCTAGGGAGCGTTAATTCGCCAATCGTGGTTGTAGGCAATTTTCCCTTTGAAGCCCAGCAGAAACAAGGCCTTACGATCTTCAGAATAGTGGGCAAAAACCTTTAACAGGCTTTTATCGCTTTTGGCAAAGTCCGATTTATACCATTCAAATAGCTTTGATACCTTCAGCTCACCATCTTTCAGTAGCACCCCTCGCGGATGCTTAACGAAGTCATAGCCCGACTGTTTTAGCAATGCTCGATTATTGGCGGCTGTGAAGGCCGTTGGCAATAAGTTGGGGCAACCCAGACCACCACAAGCCAGACCAAAATGTATTCGATGATCTTGCCAAATAGGACGCAGAATACGGTGTTCAATATCGTTGAGCGACAGTTTTTGCCCCGCTACCCGGGCCAGTTTTTTATCCCAGGGACCCTTCACATTCGACTTGCCCCCGGGGCCGGGAATATTTTCAATACTATCGACCGGGTAATTGTCGAGTATCAGCTTCAGCGTCAGGGCATTGTAAAGATTCAGCCAATAGGCCTTTTGCTCTTCTCGGCAATAATCCCTCGGATCCTTTGCCGTAACAGTTTTAATATATTTATCCAGCTGTTTACGGTGTTTGCGATTAACATCGGCATAGCGAAAACGATTGATGCCGGAGGCATGGCCACTGATCACATAGGTGCGGAGAATGTCATCAAGTGCAGAGTGGTCAATAACTCGCCGGTTAGGCTCATTGCTTTTGTCCCATATTGGCCAGTAATGAACGATCGGAGCGGCAACGCTTAAACCACTGGCCATTAATAGCCCCAAGCAGAGCCCAGCACATAACGCTCTTTTAAATGCTCTCACAATACATCCTCTCTACTCGATGACTACCCGCACAGTCACTTTCGTCTTTGATTTTCCAAGCCGTAAATCTACACCAAAGCATGTATTGTGGCTATGACCGCTGTCATACTATGGCAAGCACCTATTTTTGATTCGACCACACTGGCAAGACCATGACTTTGAAACCTCTAAACGACCTACAAATTCACGCTATTGACCAAGCCCATATCTGGCATCCCTATTCATCCCTCAGTCAGCCGCTACCCACTTATCATGTGACATCGGCTCATGGCATACGCCTGACACTTGGGGACGGGCGGGAACTCATCGATGGCATGTCTTCCTGGTGGTGCACTATTCACGGTTATAACCACCCGCAATTGAACGCGGCTGTTATCACGCAAGTGGAAAAAATGTCTCATGTCATGTTCGGGGGCATTATTCACGAACCGGCTGCGCAGTTGACTCAACGCCTGGTCGATATGACACCCGCGCCACTGAGTAAAGTATTTTTTAGCGATTCCGGGTCGGTCAGCATCGAAATTGCCATTAAAATGGCTCTACAATTTTGGCAAGCCAAAGGGCGAGCCGAGAAAAATCGCCTCTTAAGTCTGCGAAAAGGCTACCACGGCGACACCTTTGCTGCGATGTCGGTCTGCGACCCCGAAACAGGCATGCACCATTTATTTAACAAGGTTCTACAGCAACAGATATTTAGCGAATCACCCCGTTGCCGTTTTGGTGAGGACTGGCAGCAAGACTATCTCGCTGATTTCGAACGCCAGCTAAGCACGCATAAAGACCAGGTCGCCGCCGTTATACTCGAGCCTATCGTGCAGGGTGCCGGCGGTATGTGGTTTTACTCACCAGACTATTTGGAAGGTGTGCGCACTCTCTGCGACAAACATGATGTACTGTTAATCGCCGACGAGATCGCCACCGGTTTTGGCCGCACGGGTAAACTCTTCGCCTGCGAATGGGCCGGTATTAGCCCCGACATTATGTGTGTCGGCAAATCTTTAACAGGTGGCTATATGAGCCTTGCCGCCACCCTGTGCAACGATAAGGTTGCCGCCGGGATAGGCGAGAGTGAAGCGGGCGTTTTTATGCACGGCCCCACCTTTATGGCCAACCCCCTGGCCTGTGCCGTAGCTACTGCCAGTATTGACCTGCTATTAGCATCCGACTGGCAGGGGAATGTTGCGCGCATTGAAGCCCAGCTAGCAGAGCAACTCGCCCCCTGTAAAACCTACGACACCGTGGCCGATGTACGCGTACTGGGCGCCATTGGCGTGGTCGAAATGAAAGACTTCGTCGACGTTGCGGCCCTGCAAAAGCGCTTTGTCGACGCTGGCGTATGGATTCGCCCCTTTGCAAAAATGGTATATGTGATGCCCGCGTTCAATATTGAGGCCGCCGACTTGAGCAAGCTGACCGCGGCCATTGTTGCCGTACTTTCTTGTTGACGTGCTTCAAGCACCTCTGAACACGCTATGAACGGCTATCTTTTTTAAGCAGAAGCTTATTAACACGGATCAGGCGAGAGGACGAATACCCACTGCGCGACGCACTTTATTCATAAAGGGCTGACTAAGAGCCCTCGCGCGCTGAGCACCAGCCTGTAGTATCGCCTCTATTTCAGCCGGGGCCTTCATCAGGGCCTCGTAGCGCTCACGAGCTGGGGTCAGCTCGGCGTTGACCAGTTCAAACAATTGTTTTTTGGCTTCACCCCAGGCGATTCCCTTGGCGAACTCTTCGCGCATAGCTGCCGTTTGCTCGGGCGTCGCAAAAGCCTGCCAAATTTGAAACACCGACGAGCTATCAGGGTCTTTCGGCTCACCGGGTTCTAACAGGTTGGTTTTAATTTTATTGATGTGCTTTTTCAGCTGTTTTTCAGTCAGAAATAGCGGAATGGTATTGCCGTAACTTTTGCTCATTTTGCGGCCATCAAGCCCTTGTAGTAAAGCCACGTCGTCATCCACCAGAGCTTGCGGCAATGTGAAGTGCTCTCCGTAGTGATGATTAAAACGCTGAGCGATATCACGCGCCATTTCAACGTGTTGAATCTGGTCACGGCCCACCGGAATCTGGTGGGCATTAAACATCAGAATATCGGCCGCCATCAGCACTGGATAGCTGAACAGGCCCATGGTGATGCCAAAATCGGCATCTTCACCAGCCGCCTCATTATCTTGCACCGACGCTTTGTAGGCGTGAGCGCGATTCATCAAACCTTTGGCGGCCATGCAGTTGAGAAACCATGTCAGCTCGGGAATTTGCGGAATATCAGACTGACGGTAAAAAATCGCGTTGTCGGTGTCCAGACCCAGAGCAATCCAACTGGCGGCAATTTCCAACGTCGAGCGATGTACCTCGTCAGGGTTATTGCATTTGATCAGTGCATGATAGTCGGCAAGAAAATAAAAGGACTCCACATCGGTCTTTTGACTGGTGGCAACAGCGGGGCGAATAGCCCCCACATAGTTGCCCAAATGGGGAGTGCCGGAGGTGGTAATGCCGGTGAGTACTCTCTGTTTGCTCATAATCTCTCTGCGCCCTGCTTCAGTTTCTGCAAAACGGCAACACCTATGGCACTGCCGGAAAAAGTCGGCGCCATAATACCTGATTTCAAGCCTCTTCTGGGCAGCATGCAGATACGCTTACAGTGGCATTTGGTTGAGTATCCAGCCCAGAACCAACACTTGCGGCAAGGTCACCAAAGGCAGGAAAAGAGCTATCTTCCAGGACTTGGTAAGGTCTTTAAGAATCATAATTTCGGTGTAATCGGTGGCGATACCGGCCATCAAGAAAGTAAAGCCATTGCCTGGTGCGCCGGCCCTCATCACCAAGTCGGCGGCAATGGGAGTTGAACCCTCGGAGCAAACCTCAATAATGGTGGCTGCCACCAGTGTCAACAACAAACCGATTAAGGTCGGGCCAAATAAAGTGTTGTAGGTATCCAGAGGCACAAACGCACGAATCGCCGTGGCCAGTACCAGGCCAAAAAATAGCCAACGGAAAACCATGCGAGAATCCTTCAGCCCATCCCACAATAAGGCTCCTATTGACCGGGGAGTAAAACTAGCGGCAGCAAACAGTTTTTTTAATTCCGGCCATACCGCGGGGCTCTGCTCCAGCGAACCGTCGTCGGGGCTAGCGGGGTTAGCATCTAACACCCCTCTAGCCACCAGGCGATCAAATATGACACCGCTAATCAAACCAATCAGTAGTGACAGGCTAATATAGATCAGCGTCCACTTGAAGCCGATCAGCGTCAACATGATGATGGTCAACGACAGGGAGTTCCACGGGCTAGCAATCAAAAAGGCCATCAACTGACCGAGGCTCGCACCCTTTTGATACAACTTGGTGCCGACCATCAAAATGCCGTGACTACACAAGTCGAGTAGCAGGCCGGCAAAGGTGGCTCGGGCAATCCCTTTGAACGTTCCGCCCTGACCGAGGGTCGCCATAATGAGTTCACGGGGTATTCGCTCCAGCAGGCCAACAAAAACTACTGCCGCCAACAGCCCCCACCACATGGTATTGAGCAGTTCGAAAATACCACTGCTCATGACCGTTAACCACCGAGGCAGGCTCTCGCCGTCGGCGAACCAAAACCCGAGTAGATAGCCAACCAGTACGATGCTCCCCGACACCCACAATAAATAATCGCGCTGACGCTTTTCACTGGGGCAACACGAGGTCTCAAGCGCCGGGGCACCACAGGGGGAGGACGTCGTTGTCTCTGCTCCTCGTACTGGTTCTGGTTTTGACTCTGGTTCTGGTTTATTGCAGCAAGAACTCACCGTTTAATAACCTCCACTGTTTATGCTTGTTCTTTCTGACCGGCTAGCCTGTCGATAATGACACAATCCGCGTCTTCATCATTGGCACAGGCCCCTACTAAGTTCGCCAGCAACTCGCGGGTGTCGGCAAGCTCACGAATATGGGCATCGACTTCTTCGAGCTTGTCACTCACCAGTTGGTGAACTTCGGCACTGCGGCGTTGAGGGTTCTTGTACAGCCCCAATAACAGCCGACACTGGTCAATACTAAAGCCAAATTGGCGGGCCTGGCGTAGGAAACAAAGACTGGCAATATCGGCTTCCCTATAGCGTCGATAACCATTGGCAGCACGCCGAGGTGGGCTAATCAGGTCAATACTTTCATAGTAACGAATAGTTTTTGCCGACAGGCCACTGAGTTTGGCCGCCTCACTGATATTCATAGTAAAGCTCGCGGTAAGACATTTTAAGATTGAAAGCCAATCTAAGCCTTACAGCGACAGGAAGGTCAAGAAAAATATCGGAAGGTTGTTGGCTCGAGTGACTCGACAGCAGGAATAGTCATAATACCGCTGCCCGGAGTACCGGGAAGCGAAAAAGCTTAACCAGTGCATTCCAGTATGCTGGTGAACATTTCGATCGACTCCAGCTCAAAACCCGCATGGAGTTTCTTGCGTTTGGCCAGTTCTCTAACTTCGCCGAGAGTAAACCAGTCAACGGCCAATAATTCAGTGTAATCAATTCGGCCAATCTCTCCCTCGAACAAGGTGCCGTAAACTTTATGCTGGTAACCTTTGTAAGAATAACTACCGACGTCAACGAGTTCCCCCATGGGGGTATCAAGCTCCTCGTAAATTTCTCGACGGGCCGCCTTGAGAGGTTTTTCGCCCCAATCGATACGACCACCAGGCAAACCCCAGATACCTGTATTTTCACCGCGCACGTTGTTGTGCACGACCATTAAAAACTCATCGTTGGTTTTCAGTATGCAACGTGAGGTTCGGTATTTGTGTGTCTTCATAATATTTTCGCTACAGCTGGTACGCCAGATGAAAGCGGCCTTTTACGGTTTTTATAAGATAAGGACTAAAAATAACACCTTATGTTAATTCTTCCGCGATAAAGGTCACACTCGCAACAAAGCTTCACAGCAAGGTCACTGTTTGTTTCAGTACTCTGTCAGGGCTAACAGTAAAAATTCAAGCTACGAGGCTTTTTTGATCATCTCCAGCAGTTGATCTTTTAAGCTCAAGCGCAGCTTTTTTCTCTCCTCGAGATAGGTATCATCACAACTCTCAACCCCGCTCTCAAAGCGATGAATTTCATGGTCAAGATCGTGATACTCGGCAAATAGCTTCGAAAAATGCCGGTCATTGACTTTTAGCGCATGAATGACATTTTTGTATTCAGGCAGCTCATGCAATAAATCGTGTTTTTCTAACGGCATAACCCTGCGTCCTCTAATAAAAACTTCTCACATTCTCTCACGCGCTGTAAGCCCCAGCCATGACTCATATCAAGCCCCACAAGAACCCCGCTATGTCAGCCAGTTAAGCCTGCGATAAGCCCGTAGAAAATGCCTTCTCCGCTATTCCTGCCAAGTTGAAATTCAATTTACCAAAGCTGTCAAGGACCGTGAAAAAAACCTTGCACAGGATCAACAGACAAACTTAATGGAAACCAACAATGATAGACACAACAGCCTTGCTGGGTGGTATAGAGGTATTAGATAACATCGGCATCTTGCAAGATGCCTGAATGTAGGCAATCGGGTTCAATAGCTCCTTGAAAAAGGCGCTATGGCAATACAATAATGCTGAACACGCGGAAAAAAGCCACAGGCCCTGCCTAAAAAACAGAGCTGTCGTGCCAGACAGGCTTTTCCTCAAAGGTACAAATGTGCAACCACCAACTGCAGTGATTCCCGCCCACGAAAGTGATTAATGTCCAGGCGATAAACAGCCGCCACTCGCTCGGGAACGGCGGGAGTGCTGCCCTCCTCAACCGTATTAAAGGCAATGGCGTCAACCACCTGTTCACTCGACTGGCCATAAGCCAGTACCAGCTTCAAATGCTTCCCGCCCACCACGCGATGTTGCACCACAGAAAACTCGCCATAAAAACAGGGCTCGGGAAAATGCTGCCCCCAGGGGCCACCATCGCGTAGCTGCTGGGCTATTTCCAGATTAAAATCACTCTGCTCTAACTCGCCATCGGTGAGCAACTCGGCCGCCAGATCATCGTTTGATAACTGTCGACGCACCTCTTCGTCAAAGGCCGCGGCAAATGCGGGGAAGCGGTCTTTTTTCAGGGAAAGCCCGGCCGCCATAGCGTGACCACCAAAGCGATCGAGCAAGTCGGGATGACGGCTGGCGACGGCATCAAAAGCATCGCGAATATGAAAACCGGGGATGGAGCGCGCTGAGCCCTTTAAGTCATCCTCCCCGGCTTCGGCAAAGGCAATCACCGGGCGGTGAAACTTGTCCTTAATACGAGAGGCCAGCAGACCCACGACCCCCTGGTGCCACCCCTGATCGTAAAGGCAAAGCCCCCAGGGCATATTGTCGGCATCAACATCGAGCTCGGCCAACAGCGCCAGGGCCTCGCTTTGCATATCGGCCTCTATTAAACGGCGATCGCGATTCAATTCGTCGAGGCGCAGGGCCAGCTGCCGCGCCTCGGCAGGGTCATCACTGAGCAGACAGCGAATGCCAATGCTCATATCATCCAGCCGACCCGCTGCATTGAGCCGTGGCCCGACAGTGAAGCCCAGGTCGGAGGCCACCAGCCACTGCCGGTCTTTATTGGCCAGCTCCAGTAAAGCGAGAATACCAGAGCGCGCTCGCCCGGCACGAATTCGGCGCAAGCCTTCGTTCACCAGTACCCGGTTGGTTTTATCCAGTGGCACCACGTCGGCCACTGTGCCGAGGGCCACCAGGTCGAGCCAGTCGGCCATATTGGGTTCTGCCAACCCTGATTCAGCAAACCAGTTCTGCTCACGTAGACGACCACGCAGGGCACTCAGCAAGTAAAAAACAACGCCGACCCCGGCCAAATTCTTACTTCCGAACGTACAACCAGGTTGATGCGGGTTAACAATAGCGTCGGCAGCGGGCAGCTGGGCACCGGGTAAATGATGGTCTGTCACCAGTACTTTAATGTCCGCAGCCTGCGCGGCGAGTACGCCTGAAATACTGGAAATACCATTGTCGACGGTGAGTATAAGGTCGGGCTTACTTTGTTGAGCGAGGGCGACAATCTCAGGCGTCAAACCGTAACCGTAATCAAAGCGGTTGGGCACCAGAAAATCGACCTGTTTGAAACCAAAGCTGCGCAGAGCGAGCACCGCCAGACTAGTGCTGGTAGCACCGTCGGCATCGAAGTCACCAACAATCAATATTGACTGGTTTTGGCGCAGTGCATCGCACAATAAATCAAGGGCGGTAACGAGGCCCCGCAATGCATCGGGTCGGGGCAACTCGGCCAGTTTCAGGGACAATTCTCGCTGGCTGAAAACACCCCGCCCAGCATAAATCCGCTGTAATAACGGGGGCATGGCAGCATCAAAATCAGCCCCACTCAGCTCCGCTTCGCGGTAACGCACCAAAGGGGTTTGAGCAGCGGCAAGCACGGGCATGCTAAACGGTAATATTCGCCGCCATGTAAGCCTGCACTTTACTCAAATCATTGGCCTCGACGTGGTAGCGCTCTTCGCGTTCAAAAAGATCTGCCATGTGATGAGGTAAAGCGGGACTTTCAGGGTAGCCCGCCTGCATGACCGCAGCAGGGAATTTCGCCGGATGGGCAGTGGCGAGGCAAATCATCGGTGTTGTCGCTGAGCGGCGGCACTGGCGACCGGCCTGCAGACCAATGGCCGAGTGGGGGTCGAGGAGGTAATCGCTACTCTCATATTCGTCGCTAATTACCTGCAGTGTTTCCGCATCGTCGAGGCGATAGGAGCTAAAGACTTCACGCGCCTGTGCCAGTGCTGCAGGGTCGAGTTGCGTAATACGGCCGGCAGCCAGTGACGCCAACAGGCTGTCAATGGCGGCGCCGTCTTTACCGTAGAGATCGAACAACAGTCGTTCAAAATTACTCGACGTCATAATATCCATACTCGGCGACAAGCTGTGTTCGATGGGCTTTTTACTGTGGTCATTGGCGCTAATGCAGCGGTGCAGTATGTCATTGGCATTGGTGCCAATCACTAGCTGCTCAACCGGCAAGCCCATACCACGGGCTAAATAGCCGGCAAAAATATCACCAAAATTACCCGTGGGCACAGCGAAAGATACGGGCCGGTGAGGGCCTCCCACAGAGAGGGCCGCCCAAAAGTAGTAGACAATTTGCGCCATGATGCGCGCCCAGTTAATCGAGTTCACCGCTACCAGTTGACGACCATCAGGCAGAAAGGACTGATTGCCAAAGCTGGCTTTGACCATATTCTGGCAGTCATCAAAATTGCCTTCAACGGCGATATTGTGAATGTTATCGCTCATCACCGTGGTCATTTGGCGACGCTGTACATCGGAGACTCGGCCATGGGGGTGGAGAATAAAAATATCAATATTCTTACAGCGCCGGCAGCCTTCTATCGCCGCTGAGCCGGTGTCGCCGGAAGTAGCCCCCATAATCACCACTTTTTGGCCGCGCTTGTCGAGAATATAGTCGAGCAGGTGACCGAGAAACTGCAGGGCAAAATCTTTAAAGGCTAAGGTCGGGCCGTGAAAGAGCTCTAGCACCCACTCGTTGTGACCGCTCTGTATCAGGGGTGCGACGGCGCGATGACGAAAGTCACTATAAGAGGCGTCAATAATGCCCTTTAAATCAGCGGCCGGAATAGCGCCGTCGACAAAGGGGGAAATCACCTGAAGGGCCAGCTCGTTATAGGGCAGACCTGCCCAAGAGGCGATCTCTTCACGACTGAACTGGGGCAGAGTTTGTGGCACGAATAGGCCGCCATCCGGCGCCAAGCCCGTCAAAACCACCTCTTCAAAAGGCAGCGCAGGAGCCTGACCACGGGTACTAATATATTTCACGTTTTGACCTTCTTTTGACCTTCTACAGAACCATTGGGAACTGAGTTAATCGCAATTAACGCAGCCGCTGTTATTTATGCATCGAGGCTGTCGAGACGAATCGTCACCATGGGGCCATTCGCAGAAGGCAGAGCTTCAATTTCCTCAACCGCAGCCCGCAAATTCTTTTCACGTGTAGCACTGGTGAGCATAATCAAGGGCACATCGCTAGCACCGGCACGTGGCTCTTTCTGAATAATAGCCTCTATACTGATGCCCCGCTGGCTCATAATTTGCGCCACGCTAGACAGAACACCGGGCTGATCGAGCACCGAGGCACGCAGGTAATAAGCGCTTTCAATGTCGTTAATATCGAGCACACCGGGGTCTACAATTGTCTCGCTGGCAAAGCCCAGCGCAGACACACAATTTTCAGCGGCAGAACCGATGCTGCGCGCGACATCAACGATATCAGCAATCACGGCAGAAGCCGTCGGCTCTGCGCCCGCACCCGGACCATAGTATAAAGTCGGGCCAACGGCATCGCCTTTAACCATCACCGCATTCATCACGCCGTTGACCTGGGCAATTAAGCGACGCTCGGGGATTAATGTAGGGTGAACACGTAGCTCAACACCCCCTTCTCGTTGTTTCGCGATGCCTAAGTGCTTAATACGATAACCGAGCTCTTCGGCGTACACCACATCCTCGGGCTGAATCTCGGTAATGCCCTCGGTAAATACCGCATCGAAACGCAAGGGCATACCAAAGGCGATGGCAGCAAGAATGACCAGTTTGTGAGCGGCATCAGTGCCCTCAACATCGAACGCGGGGTCCGCCTCGGCATAACCCAATACCTGTGCTTCAACTAGCACATCGGCAAAATCACGGCCTTTGTCACGCATTTCGGTGAGAATAAAGTTGCCGGTGCCATTAATAATGCCTGCCAACCATTCAATTTTATTCGCCGAAAGCCCTTCCCGCAGGGCTTTAATAATGGGAATACCACCGGCGACGCCAGCTTCATAAGCAACACAAACCCCTTGCTTCTGGGCGGCGGCAAAAATCTCGTTACCGTATTCGGCAATCAGGGCTTTGTTGGCGGTGACAACGTGCTTGCCATTGGCAATAGCCTGCAATACCAGCTCTTTCGCCGTGGTAGTGCCACCAATCAGCTCAACAACAATATCGACATCGGGGCGACGGGTAAGAGCGAAAATATCGCGCTCGACGGACACTTGGGAGGTATCGCAGTTCGCATTGTCACGACGGGCGCCAACTGCCGTTACTTTAATGTCGCAACCCGCTCGTGCATTAATCAAGCCGGCATTTCGAGCCAGAACATTAAACGTGCCGCTACCGACGGTACCCAGACCACAAATCCCAATATTGACTGACTTCAAGGAGTCTCCGCCTGCAGTTAATAAAAAAAGAGGGCCACCTTAATGGCGGCCATGCCGAGTGTCAACGGGCGACGGTATTCTTAGGCTAGCGACGCCCGCTGTCGATGCCCAGCACTCGGGCGAGGTCGGCCGCAGGGCGGTAACCCGGTATCAGAGAACCGTCTGCCAACACAATAGCCGGGGTGCCATTAACCCCCATTTGCTGTCCCAGCTTGTAGTGTTTTGCCACCGGGTTATCAGCACACACATTTTGTTCAATGTCCTTGCCGTTTTTCAATGCCGTTAACGCCTCCTGGGGTTCATCAGCACACCAGGCCGAGGCTATTTTTTGATAAGAAGCGGAGTCAATGCCCGCTCGAGGAAAAGCCAGATAACGTACTTCAATGCCCATGGCATTGAGATCAGGCACTTCTTTATGCAGTTTGCGACAATAACCACAGTCAACATCGGTAAACACGTTGACGACACCTTTAACGGGCGTTTGCGGCGAGAAGACAAGCATGTCTTTCAGAGGAATATCGGCCAACAAGTCTTTGCGCACGGCCGCTAAAGACTGCTCTTTCAGGTTAATAAAGCGACCTTTGCCAACCTGATAAAGGTCGCCATCAAAAAAGAACTCGCCTTCATTGTAGACATAAAGCAGCGGGCCATTCTCGACCTGCACCATTGATATGCCCGCGATAGGGCTAGCCTGAATATCGCCGTAATTCAGATCAGGGCGCGCCGAACGTAGGCTCGCCAAAATACGCGCCTTGCGCTCAGCACTCACTTCGCCCGCGCTATTACCTTGCTCCGCTGCCCACAGCGGTTGAACAACACAAGCCATAATGATGCCGACGACGGTGAAGCGTTGCAATTTTGTTATCAACCGCCTCACCGTATTACCTCTACATTCTTTGTACATAAACCAGTACTCCACTTTTTACTCTTTTTAAAGGCGGCCATTGGATGACCTGATCTACCCTCTGTTTTCTACCTCGATGACCACAAGGAGCCCTGGAAGCGGGCAACGTGGATTTAAATAAACTGCCAGATACACGCTTATAACGTGTTCAAAAGCTCCCCGCTAGGCTCTGGGGTGGTGCTTAGCATGTAATTCCTGCATACGTGCCTTGGCAACATGGGTATAAATCTGCGTGGTGGATAAATCACTATGACCCAATAGAAGCTGAACCACCCGCAAATCTGCGCCATGATTCAATAAGTGCGTCGCAAAGGCGTGACGCAAGGTGTGCGGAGATAGAGCCTCCTCAATGCCCGCCACGCTGGCCCAATGCTTCAGTCGGTGCCAGAAAGTCTGGCGCGTCATACCCCGGCCGCGCTGACTGGGAAAGAGCACTTCGCTAGCCTTCATACCCAATAACTCGGGGCGGGCGTGGCGCAAATAACGCCCCAGCCAATCGAGAGCTTCCTCACCCACGGGTACCAGACGCTCTTTGGTACCCTTGCCAATGACCCGCACAACACCCTGGCGAAGATTGACCTGGCTCACTGTCAAAGCCACCAACTCGGACACCCTAAGACCGGTCGCATAAAGTAATTCGATCATAGTCTTGTCACGCAGACCGATAGATGTTTCTAGGTCAGGCGCCAATAACAGCTTATCGACTTCCGCTTCACTCAAGCTCATCGGTAGTGGCTGGCCCAGCTTGGGGCTGGGGATGTTGGCAGTGGGGTTCACACTAATCTGTTTTTCCCGCAGCCAGTAGAGATAAAAACCCCGCAAACAGGAAAGTGAGCGCGCAGCTGAGCGGGCACTCCTTGGCGGACTTAAGCGGTAAGCTATATAGTCTCGAACCAGGGCGTTACTGGCTGACATCAATGTTGAACCTTGAGGCACCAACCAGTGGCTAAAGGCTAACAGGTCACGGCGATAAGACTCGCGCGTGTTGTCGCTCAAACCCTTTTCCAACCACAGCGCGTCAATGTATTTATCGATGCGCTGCTCATCCGTCGTCATACTCATGGGCTGAGTGTAGTGGTTCGGCGCTACTGCTGTAAATGTAATTAAGCGCTGACGGCAACCCTCACACGGCAAGGACAGCGCTACCAAGCCAACGGGCACGCAAACAGGCACAAAAAAGGCGGCCAAAGCCGCCTTCTTGACATCGCAGAAAACGCTTAGGCCAGCTTTTCCTTGATTCGTGCTGCTTTGCCCGACAGTTCACGTAAATAGTACAACTTGGCCTGACGAACGTCACCGCGACGCTTAACAGCAATGCTGTCAATCGCCTTGCTGTAAGTCTGAAAAGTACGCTCAACACCAACGCCGCTAGAAATTTTGCGCACGGTGAAGGCTGAGTTGATACCACGGTTGCGCTTGCCGATCACGACCCCTTCAAAAGCCTGCAGACGCTCGCGATCTCCCTCACGAACTTTGACCTGAACAACAAGGGTATCACCGGCGCTAAACGAGGGGATTTCTTTACCCATTTGCTCCGCTTCAAGTTCAGCAATAATTTTGTTTTTGCTCATGTCCAGCTCCTGATAACTCTCTATAGTACGGCTTCACAGCCGGGTTAATGTCGCCAACAAGTTGCTGTAGAACCCGCAATTGTTGTTAAATTTTTGACGCAATGTTGCTATTCGTTACTTGCATTTCCCCAAGAGCGGCTCTAAAACACCCTCCCCGGCTTACTTTTTTAAGGTTTCGTCCAATAGAGTCTCGTCCAATATTGCCGCCTGCTCTTCCGTCAATGTGGCATCAGCCAACAGGTCCGGTCGTCTCAGTCGCGTTCTCAATAAAGAGCGCTGCAAACGCCAGCGCCGTATTCTGTCATGGTTTCCCGAAAGTAATACATCGGGCACTGCCATACCTTCATAAACTTCAGGCCGCGTGTAGTGCTCACAGTCAAGCAAACCACCAACAAACGAGTCCTCTTCAGCCGATGCCTGGTGACCCAGTACACCCGGTAACTGCCTAAGCAGGGCATCCATCAGTACCATCGCCGGTAGCTCACCGCCGCTGAGCACATAGTCACCAATCGACCACTCTTCATCAACTTCTAGCGACAATAAGCGCTCATCAATACCTTCATAGCGGCCGGCTATCAACACCAGGTTTTCTCTTCGCCCGGCAAAGCCCGCGACCGCCTGGTGTTTTAATAATTGCCCCTGTGGCGACAAATACACCACTTTACAGGGGCCCTGCATCCAGGCCCTGGCCTGCGTTATGGCCCCGCGCAAAGGTTTCAGGGTCATGACCATACCCGGCCCTCCACCATAGGGCCTGTCATCAACACTGTGATGACGGTCGGTGGTGTAATCACGCGGGTTAAAAAAACCAAGCTCCACCAAACCTTTGCTGAGCGCTCGCCCCGTCACGCCGTAGTCCGTTACTGCTTTAAACATTTCGGGGAACAAGGTCACTAATGCTATTTTCACGGGCGATAACACCGCGATTGACCATCAGTCACTCTGATATTTCCCTCTGCTTTTATCAGCAAGCCGACAAAGCTAAAATTCTGGATCCCAGTCAACGAGGATTTCCCCCTCGTCGGTATCAACCTTTAACAAGAACTGATCCACGTAGGGAATCAACCGCTCTCTCTGATCGATACTGTCACTGCTGCCTTTAACGACGAGAACGTCATTCGCGCCAGTTTCGAGGAAACCCGACACTTCACCCAGCAGCACAAGCGCCTCGTCAACCCGGCTATATACCTTCAGCCCCTGAAGTTGATACCAATAGTGCTCACCGTCCTTGAGCGCATCAAACTGTTCACGCAACACACAAACCTCGAGACCTTTTAAAGCCTCGGCCTCGTTGCGATCATCAATACCGCACAAATGGGCGACGGTACCTTTACCTTGTACCCGAAAATCATCGGCTTCAAGCGTCTGCCAGCGGCCATTGATCTCAACCCGCCAGGGTGTATAGCTAAAGACATTCTCTACAGGCTGTGTGTAAGAGTGCACTTTCACCCAACCTTTAATACCGTGTGCGCCAGTAATCCGAGCCACCACTGCGTAATTGTCAGGTTTATCCATGCCTACACTAAAACCCACTTACCAGGCCCTGGTTAACAGCGGCCAAGAAATCAGGCTGCGGCTTTAGCGGCCTTTTTCAACAAGCTAGCAACACGCTCAGACAAAGTAGCGCCATTGCTCACCCAGTAATCAATACGTTCCTGATTAATGCGCAATGGCTCTTCCTGCCCGCGGGCCAAAGGATTAAAAAAGCCAACGCGCTCAATATAGCGACCATCCCGTGAACGGCGGCTATCACTAACCGTTAAATGGTAGAAAGGGCGTTTTTTTGAACCACCACGTGCCAGACGTATTGTGACCATGAACTGTGTTTTCCTGTTTTTTACCGGGCTAATTGTGCCGGGGTAAGTCTACCGGGGGCAAATACCCATCCGGCCGTACATTGCGCGGGGCTCGGTTAATAAAACATCGGCGACACCTTAGTAAAAGATGCAGCAAAACCACTCACAGCCCTACGGAAAGGCGCGACATTTTACGTTAATTAAAACCCAATGAAAACCACCTATAGTGAACAATTTACAAATACTCGCAATGCAGCCTAAAACTCCCAACGACACGAAGCCGATTCGCAGACTCCACAAGCCGGCGAGGGCAGGCGTTGGATGTCCTTGACCTCACCCTCCCCAATGCACTAGATCAACTGCCAGGTATCTACAATGAGCTGTTCTATTTGTACTTGGCCCGCCGCTGGCAAATCAGCCAAGCTGTTAGACGGCATGTCATACGCAGCCATTGCACTCACCAACTGCTCAACGGCCGTATTATCAATCACCTCTCCCAAAGCGGTAACAATGGACTCGAGTTGATAATGCTCCGCTTGATACCACTTTTGGATAGCCATTTGATCATCACTACCCAGGCTATCAATATGTAGATCCAGCCCTGCACGGCTAAACCATAAGGCTTCTTTATTGAGCCCGGCACCAACGTTCAAGCTATCAGCGCCAGCGCTATCCACGATGGTGTCATTGCCTCCACCAATATCAAACTGGTAACTATCGTCGCCCGCGCCACCTGACAAGTAATCGTTTCTAGAAGTTCCCACCAAAGTATCGTCGCCACCCGTTCCAGTAAACACGGTGCTTAGCACATCAATCGTAACGGCACTTTCAGTGGGCGCAGCAAGCCCGAACACACCATAAAGCTGAGCGGCTGAAATCTCCCCACCACTTTCAAACTCCAACTTTTCAACGGTGTTCGTTAATGCAAAGAAATTAGCAACCTCTACCTGATCGCCATTACTGCCTATGTTCAGAATGAGGTGATTGCCGGATTTCATTAATCCGCTGGCAACATCATTAAAGTCAACACCGTCAATAAAGCGGACAATATTGCTTCCATCGGTATCAATAACGATGTCACTACCGCTGCTGACACCTATCAAATAGGTGTCATTCCCGGTGCCGCCAATAAGCTGGTCGTCACCAGCCAAACCCGACAAGGTATCGTCGCCCTGTCCGGCCACTATAATGTCATCGTTGAGAGTGCCCGCTATACTATTGCCTTGTCCATCACCAAAAACAACATCACCCGGTGAAGACGTTGCTGTAGGTGCAGCAAGCCCAAACAAACCATAGAGCTGAGCCGCGGTTAATTGACCACCCGTCTCAAATTCAAAAATGTCGACCGTATTGGCTATTGAGAAAAAGCCTTTTACTCGTACCTGGTTTGCGCCGCCGCCAATCATCAATATCAAATCATCGCCGGACTTTGTCAGCCCGCTAGCAACGTCGTTGAACACAATACCGTCGACGAAACGCACGGTATTTTGACCACCGGCCTCCACAACAATATCTTGACCACTGTTCGCACCGATACGATAAAGGTCGTTGCCAACGCCGCCCATCAGCACATCGTTGCCAGCTTCACCGGACAATGTATCGTCACCCTCACCGGTCACCAGAACATCATTCTCACCCGAACCCAAAACATCGTTATCCTCGCTAAGGTCGATGTTCACCGGGTCAATATTTGTCGTATCGCCATCATCACCATCATCGCCCCCTGTACCGCCATCATCCCCTGTACCGTCATCGTCCTGTGGCAATGGGCTGAGTTGCGCAGCAATATTCGAGGCAGTTTGTGTAAAACCCCCATTAGGTTGCACCATGATGGCAGAGTCACCGCCGAGGAAATGATTTTTCACTCTGACCTGCTGTGCTAAATCAGCGTCGACCAGCACCATCAAATCATCGCCGTCCTGATGGTAACTGAGCCGTTCTGTCGCCACGTCATTAAAGAAAAGGATGTCCTGACCGTCACCATCATCGCGCAATACATCCTGCCCCGTACCGGCAAAGTAATAATAGTGGTCATCGCCCGCACCCCCTTCCAGGCGATCGTTACCATCCTCACCCACTAGAATGTCGTTACCACTACCACCCATCAGAAAATCGTCACCCGAGCCGCTATTCGAGCCATTGCCGCCCTGTAGCCTATCGTTGCCGGCACCCCCTTCAAGCTGGTCATCACCCGCGAAGCCATACAGCTGATCGTCGCCTGCCCAACCCTGCAGTAAATCAACGCCACTGCTGCCCAGTAATTGCTCACCGACAGCAGTACCGACAACCACAAGGTCAAAATCTGTATTAACAACATTCAGCTGAAAGTCACCGCTAGTACTCGCGCCGGCAATATCACTTACCGTCACCCGCACATCAATTGCACCCACCGCACTGCTACCGGGCGTGCCACTAAAGACGCCCGTATTCGCATCAAACACCAACCAGGCTGGCAGCGCCGAACCATCGGCCAGACTGGCACTGTAGGTCAGACTGTCGCCAGGATCACTGTCGCTGAAAGTGCTCGTAGGTAGAGTGAAATTAAATAATTGATCCTGGTTAGCCTGTTGATCGAGCAGCGGAGTCGCCAACTCAGGCGCATCATTGGTATTGGTAATATTCAACTGAAAATCATCGCTAACACTCTCACCCGATGTATCCGTGGCCGTCACGCGAACATCCAGCAAACCGACTGCATCATTGCCGGGTGCTCCGCTAAACGAAGCCGTAATCGCATCAAATACCAGCCAGGCTGGTAACACCGCACCGCTTGCAAGACTTGCACTAAAACTCAGGCTATCACCCAGATCGCTGTCATTAAAGGTGCCTGCGGGCAGGACAAAACTCCACAGATCATCTTCCGCCACGCTTTGATCGGCTAGCGGGGCCACCAAGGTCGGCGTATCATTGGTATTGGCAATATTGAGTTGGAAGTCGTCATAAACACTTGCCCCCGCCGCATCCGTCGCGATCACACGAATAGCCAACTGTCCCACGGCATCATTTTCTGGCATACCACTGAAAATACCCAGGGCAGCATCAAAAGTAAGCCATGCTGGCAGCACAGAACCATCGAAAAGGGTCGCCGTCAGCGTTACGCTATCACCTAGATCACTATCGGCAAAAGCGCCTGCTGGCAGATCAAAGCTAAATGCAACACCTTCTACGATATCCTGGTCGGCCAGGGGCACAAGTAATTCCGGCGCATCATTGATATTCGCAATATTTATGGTGAAATCATCGCTGACACTAGCACCCGCATTGTCTGTCGCTGTCACGCGAACATCCAGCTCACCCACGGCGCTATTATTCGGAGTACCACTAAAGCGTCCAGTAGCACCATCAAGCACCAGCCATGCAGGCAAGTCATCGCCATTCAACAGTGACGCACTCAGACTCAAGTCATCGTCGACGTCACTGTCGGCAAATGCACCTGTTGGCACCGTCCATTCAAATAGGGCATCTTGTGTCGCATTCTGATCAACAAGAGGCATCACTGACACTGGCCCAGCGTTATAAAGCGCTACCAGCTCACCACCGGTTAATACCGTGCCGTCATCAAAATGGAACTCCTCGATGAAACCATCTCCCGCCCAGTTCTTGATCTGCAGTGAATCATCGGGGCGGCCATCAAACTCGATATTCAAGACTTTTGTATCTAATTCGATTCGCTGGCTAACGACTTTCTGGCCCTGTGTATATTGCGCTTTGGATGTCCATGCCACAATCAAACTATTATCAGTCAAGGTTGCAACGGTGGGGCTATCTTGCACCCCAGCCGTGGTCGAATTAATCAGCTGAGCATCGCTCACGTCGTTACCCAGGGCATCAAAACGCCGTCCATAAATGTTCTCCACCTCAACAGCAGCGTCAGGACGACCGACTTTATTCTCTACCCAAACAACATAAAAACCACCATCATCCAACGCGGTGATACTCGCTCTATCGTATAGGGCGTTTCCGGCAACCTCAAAAGAAGACCCAAGCTTTGCACCTGACCAACAATAGCGCCCTGCAGGGTATAAAATGAGGCAAAACCCCCATCTGCCAATCCAACAACACCCGCCTCGTCAAGACCATAAGGAGCCTCAGCCACAAGATTAACCGCAGCGCCCAAGGGTAGCCCTAAAACATCGAACACCTGTACATCAATAGCATTATTCTTTTCAATGTTGACAGCAAAGCCGCCATTGCTCAGCGACGCAAGAGAGAAACTGGTAATAGCCTCTTGATCAACCAGCGTTCGCGCGATTTCCACTGCCTGATAAGCACCACCATCACTATAGATTCGCGCCTGGATATGACTACCATTAACCCCTTCATCTACAAGCCATGCAACAACGAGGGAGTCATTCCCAGTTGTCATTTCAGAACTTCTAAAAGATGAAGTTGGAATTGCTTCCGAATGCGTAAGGCCAGCAGCATCAATCGCATGTAATTTCAGCGTCAACAACCCCGTGCTCGAATTAAAGTCATTCGACAACAGCGCGTAACCCTCTGCAAAAGACCCTCCATCAACAACTTCTACTGGAATGCTATAGTTTTCACGAATCCAGTTTTCGCCCACGCCATCTGAGTTAAACACCTGGTATAACCGCTTATCGTTATAACGGTTCGTATTACCCGCTTCGCTGCCTTCATCAACCCAGGTAACAACATAACCACCACTGGCAAGCTCTATTATCATTGGCCGATTTTGGTTAACCCCTGCCTGAGACCCCACCAGAAGCTCTGCACCCTGCAATGCAATACTTGATGTAGCATTTTCCACACGCGCACTAAGCGACTCAACATCAATACCTGGCCCAAACAGAACCGTATCTACACCACGGCTATCGGCAATAGATTTTTGCCCACTACCCGCGACATAGGCATAGATACTATCTGCATTACTGGCATCCCATAATTGCTGCAAGGTATATGTAGACCCATCGGCAAACTCAAAGGTGTTAATGACTTTTTCTGTAACACCCTTTTTGACAAGAAATTCATCAGACGCTGAATACTGCACCCTCAAATCCCCGTTTTGCGCATGAAGACTAATATCGCCGGCAACAATACCTTCGCCAAACCTGACGACATTGCCAATGCCATTCGACTCCACAATATCAGTAATGACAGTAAGCCCGTGGAACTCACTATCATCACCCAGATCAAAAAGGTAAGTATCGATGTCGACACCACCAACCAGACTGTCGACGCCCTTACCCCCTTGAAGCAAGTCGCTATCCACACCGCCGAAAAGCTGGTCATCCCCCGCACCACCACTCAGGTAATCGCCACCACGCAGCACATCGTTGCCAAGGCCTCCCTCCAGAAAGTAGTAGGGCAGCAGCCCATCTTGAAACCGCCCACCCTGCAGGGTGATGACGTTATCCTCTTCATTCCCATGTAAGGTGAAAGAATGTATATTCGTAGTCTCTGCCCCCCCGCTAAAGTGAGCTCATAGTTCTCAATATTATTGGATAAAGTCACTAACGACTCGACGCCATCAGTTAACTCATGGAAAACCGTATCGACACCCTCATCGTCAAGTTCTGTGACACTAGATACGCTATCACCCCTATCCAGAATGTAAGTATCACCACCATCGCCACCCACATAATTATTAGAACCACCCATACCCATGAGGATATTGCTGCCCGCATTGCCTGTTAAGGTATTGTTTAAGTCATTGCCTGTTAAATTAAGCCCCACGTTGCCTGTGGCAACAAGGTTTTCAACATTGTCTGGCAAGGTATATGTCACCGAAGTCATCACAGTGTCAACACCGCCCTCGGTTTCAACAATGGTGTCGTAGGGAGTGTCAATAACAAAAACATCATCACCCGCGGTGCCAACCAAACTATCAACAACGGGCAGTACAGTACGTGCTGTAATTTCAGCTTGATCCCACAAGACTCCATTATCAAAAAGAATGGCTATCTGGTCTGAAGGCGCGTTATACAATTGCGTCGGTATATTAAAGGTTTGATAGTCTTCATAGATCATCTGGTCGCCTGTTGCCGTCAACATAACAACAAGGTCTCTCCCACTCAGCGTCAAGCTAACATCAGCAGGCGTAATGCCCGCCTCCAGTACAATTAAGTTGTGCTCGACACCGACACCACTAGACTGCTCACGTATTATTCGGTTAGCACCATCACCAACATTTAATAAGTAGCGGTCATCGCCTTCATTACCGCTCAAACTATCACGCCCACTCCCACCAATCAGGGTATCAGCACCTTCGCCGCCCCCTAAAACATCATCACCGCTGCCGCCATCCAGCGTATCGCTACCACCGCGCCCATAAAGCACATCATCACCAGCGCCTCCCTCTACGACATCGTCACCCTCATTTGCCCAAATACGATCATTGCCATCACCACCCAACAAAAGGTCATCACCTTCTTTGCCATGCAGTTCGTCTTCACCCGCCAGGCCTGCAATGGCATCTTCACCACTACCCCCGCTAATAACATCATCGTCAAAAGTGCCCTGCACAACAAAAGTCGCATCGCCCGCCGCTAGCTTGAACGTAACGGTCGTCGCCAGACCCTGCCCATCAGTTGCAGTAAGTGCAATTTGCAGTAACGCACTATCGTCAACTTGTGGTGTGCCGCTAAACGTTGGGTTATTCGCATCAAACAGCAACCAGCTCGGCAATGGACTACCATCACTTTGCGTTGCACTAAACGTTAATACCTCATCTTCTGGATCAACAAAGAAACTAGCGGGTACGACATACTGAAAAGCCACGCCGGTTTCAGCCCGTAAATCATCAATACCTCCCAGCACTGTCGGCGAATAATTGACCGCTTCGCCGCCCAACCACTGGTCGATCTGCGATTCATGCCAAACTCGGCCATCGGCAAATTCAAAATGCTCCAGTCGCGGGGGCATTAAGGTCACACCACCCATATAGAGCGTATCGACGAACCAGTCTCGAACAGTGATCGAATCATTATCATTGACATGAATCACCAGATCCCCCGCCTCCGAAGGATCTGACAGCGCTAACACCACGCCATCAGCCGTGACTCGCTCAGCCACCAGTTGTTCCGGTGTAATATTTGCGCCAAAGATGAGAGCATCGTCACCAGTGTCAATCACCCCAGTACCACTCACACCACCCTGCACATTCTCGTCAATTACATCGTGGCCACCACCGGCATTAAAGTAATAGCGATCATTGCCAAAGCCGCCTGCCAGTACATCATCACCCATACCACCCAGCAGCTCATCAGCCGCGCCGCTACCGTCAATCACCTGACCCTGGTTGGCAAGGGTTAACGCAACAATCTCATTCACATCGTATTGCGTACCATCATCCAGAATCACCTGTTCAATACTTTGGCCCTGGGTGCCAGACTTAAACCAATCAACGACCACGACCCGGTCAGAAGTGCCGACAACACTGATCGACAGATTGTCGTCATGGCGAATAAACTTCAGATCGTCAGCGACAATACCCGCCCCAAACTGTACGCTATCAAAACCGCCACTATCAAAAATAACATCACGCCCGCCGAGACTCTCTACAACAAAGGTGTCATCACCCCCACCACCCTGTAGTTGATCATCGCCCTGACCACCATCAAGCGTATCATTACCGGCCTGTCCCAATAGCACATCATCACCGGTGCCACCAGCCAGAGAGTCATTACCTTCCCCCGCCACAATGCGGTCATCACCCCCACGCCCAGCTAGCACATCATTACCGCCATAGCCATGGATAATATCTGAGCCGCTATCACCTGTAATCGAATCATTCTCGGCATCACCCTCGTATTCAAGGCCTTCTGCCAATAATTGCGCGGCGGTGTACTGACCATCAGTAAATTCGTAGCGACTAATACCACTCGCGCCGTCATTAATATGCACTTCATCACCAGCGCCATAACTCAGGACAAACTGGGTTTGCCCGCCGCCTGCCACCATGGTGGCAAACACAGCGCTGCGACTTACACCCTCAAAACGCACATAGCCGCTACCATCGGCGTCGGCAACAGTGTCGATGCCCCCACCCGGACGGAAAACGAAAGTATCAACCCCAGCCTCGCCAAATAAATAATCATTGCCACTGCCCCCTTCCAGGACATCGTTGCCATCACCGCCCTGCAGCTGGTCAACGCCGCTGCCACCAAATAGATAGTCACCGCCGTCCCCACCCACCAGAAAATCATCGCCGCCGTCGCCGTATAGCCTGTCGATGCCATCGCCACCGTAAAGCCGATCAATATCACCACCACCGCGAAGCGCATCGTCCCCAGTGCCGCCATACAGCTCATCCTCACCGCTGCCACCAAGCAAGGTGTCATTGCCCCCTTGGCCAACCAGAGTGTCCTTACCAGCGCCACCATCGAGAGTGTCATTACCGTGCTCGGCTTCAGGTAATATATCGTTGTCGCCAAACAGCTCGTCATCACCATCGCCACCCGCGAGCTGATCATTGCCATCTTCACCGAGAAGCTGGTCGTCGCCCAAACCACCCTCAAGAATATCGTTGCCCGCACCACCAATTAAACCGTCGTTACCGGCACCACCCTCGATATAGTCATCACCGCCGTGGCCCATCAGCAGGTCGTTGCCCGCACCACCGCTTATATAATCAACCGTGTCGTAAGCACTAATCAAATCATCACCCGCGCCACCACTTAAATCATTAAAGCGACTGTCAACAGGTTCGTCCTCAAAATCTGGGTCCTCGAAATTGATACCTACCGTGTAAACGTCGGGCTCAGCAACCCCACGTGTAACGGTGTAACTACCCAACGGTATATGAAAGTCAGGCGCATCAGGTGCGTAGTTAATAGAAAAAACTTTATCCACGGCATTTGAAGTCGTGCTGTATAAAACACCGTCTTCCGTCCAGGTTTTGTCTTCGAAAGTCACTTGCAGAGCATAGATGTAGTGGCCGCTGTCATTAAAATATAGGGCGTTATCCACCTGGCTGAGCGTCCACAACAAATCTAGTGGGTGCGCATGATTTGGCAAAAACAAGCTCATCCCGTCCTCATCAATGATGGTGGTATCAAGAAGGGTGCTTAAAAGGATAATGTCATTACCCTCACCCGCGGCCACCGAATTAGAGCCCCAGGCATTGGAAATAAGATCATTACCTTCACCAGCTTCTACTCGATCTTTTCCAAAACGTGGAGCCAATCTATCGCTGCCATCACCACCACGCAGCAGATCATCACCAGCGCCACCGATGAGTGTATTACTCTGCCCATCCAAAGCAGTCAGCTTCAGGTCGGCTTCATAAAAGGTTAGATGCTCGGCATAGGTCGTCGCACCATTCGCTTCTGCAACATCTCCAGAACCGATAATAGGCATATCAGCGGTAGTGCTCAACGAGTAGTCCGTGTCCTGTTCATCCACGACCGTGGTTTTTAAGTTAAGACCCAGCTCTCCCACACCCGCACTCAGTTTGTAATTAAGCACTTTAATGCCGCCGAATTTACCTGCTTCGGTAATGGTCAACATGCCCCGTTGGCTGGTACTAAAATCGGCGTTTTCCGTAAAACTAAAGG